>Ga0209536_100003071_pt1 | contig 26998 bp, 20 predicted proteins | sample DeeMarSeWOR28_12_FD_187461 | JGI IMG/M metagenome (GOLD analysis project Ga0209536, IMG submission 187461) | Marine sediment microbial communities from White Oak River estuary, North Carolina - WOR-2-8_12 (SPAdes) (version 2) | ecosystem: Environmental > Aquatic > Marine > Intertidal zone >... | reverse complement strand
CGAATTCAGCGTCGTGTAAATGTACTGGATGATGTCATCCACCCAGCCACGGAAATATCCGGCCATGATGCCCAGAGCGGTCGCGAGCGGCAACATGACCAGCGTCGAGAGCGTGGCGATGAGAAGCCCGGTACGAATACTCTTGAGGGAGAGGTAGAACACGTCCTGACCGACTTTGTCGGTGCCGAGCACGTGGTATTTGGTAGACAACACGGCCATTGGGGCAAGCAGCAGAATCAGCACCCCGGCGCTACACAGGATGGCCCGCCATGGCACCGGTTCAAGACCACGCCAGATAGAACGCCATGTCTGGTTGAAACTGCGTTGACTGCGCCGTGCAACCACCGCGGTGATGGTCAACGCCAGCACATTCCACACGATCGCCGCCACGCCGAGCCCTGCAATCGCCGTGCGCAATACATCCGCCAACCATTCAGAGGCCGGGTCCGACAAATGCGCTCCACCGTATTGAAGCCGGGGATAGGCGCGCACGCGCGCGCCGTCGGCAAGCTCGACCGTTTCCTTTGCAAACAGTTGCGTCGCCAGGGGCGCCGAGTACGTCTTTTCGGTGCGCGTGCGAAGCGGCCCCACCATCGCATCGAGAAGGCTGTGCGTCTGAACAGCGAAGCGGGCCTGTTGGGACGAATTCCCGCCCGAAATGCGCTCCCGAAAGTGAACCGAGTCGAGCAGGCCGACCACAAGGAAGAAACCGATGAACACCAGTGACGCCATGCCCTGGCTGCTTCCCGATAGCTTGCGCCACGGCCGCAGCAAGTGTGGGCGCGCGCGCGCATGCCACCAGAACGCAATCGCACTTGCAAGAAGCGCAAACAACAGCGCATCAGTCCAGAGAACGACGGGTTTGAAGGGCATCAATCCAACCTGACCCTGGGATCGACCAGCGTGTAAGCGACGTCAGTCAAAATCAAGCCGACGATGTATAGAATCGACCCGAGGAAAACCATCGCGCGCACGATGCCATAGTCCTGATTATTGATTGCTTCGATGGTGTAACTGCCGAGCCCGGGAATGGAAAAAAACGATTCCATGATCAAGCTGCCGAGGAACAGGCTCGGAATGATCACGACCACCCCGGTCAGTATCGGAATCATCGCGTTGTGCAAGACATGGCGGAACAGTACGCGCAGCTCCGAAAGTCCCTTGGCACGCGCAGTACGCACATAATCCTTGTTGATCTCCTCGATGAATATGGTGCGGTACCAGCGCGCATTCGCTCCGGCGCTGCTGACGATGCCGATGGCAACCGGCAAAGCCAGGAACTTGAGTGCACTGACGCCCTCGCCAAAACCGGAGATCGGCGCAAGATGCCAGAGCTTGCTGATCAGGTACTGACCACCAATGATGTAGAACAAGCTGGATATCGACATGGCGGCGACACAGACAATCACTCCGGACACGTCGACGTAAGTCGCCCTGAAGAAGGCCAGTATGAGGGCGAAGGTGATGTAGAAAGCCAGCCCGACAACGAAAGTCGGCACGGCGATCGCAAGGCTTGGCCACATACGCGTACGAATCTCCTGCGCAATATCGCGTCCGTCATCGGCGACCCCGAAATCCAGCGCGAACATGCTTGCCGACCTGGTAAAGAAAATCGTATCGGTGAACCTGTCCGTCCCGGCCGCTGCGTCATTGTAAAAGTGCGGTTTGTCGTAGCCCTTGTCGCGCTTCCATCGTTCGATCGACTCTTCCGTTACGCGCTTGCCTCCAAGGGCAAGACGTGCCATGTCATCGGGGCTGTTAACGAAAAAGAACAGCGCAAAGGTAATGAGGTTGACGCCCAGAAGTATCGGAATGACGTAGAGAATGCGCCGGAACAGATAAGCGGTCATGGTTTGGGCTCCGCACGCTGCGCGAGGTACTTCTGCCTCGCGATACCGCGTTCGCGGCGACGCCATGCGATTACAGCCGGCGCCATTGCGCCCAGTGCCAGCACCGCCAGGAGCAAGAGCGGCCAAAACACCGGCGCATTCCATTCGTCACGGAGTCTTGTACGCTGGGCGGCATCCACGCGCTGGTACTTCAGTTCGTTGTTCGCCATGGTATTGGGCTTGATGTTATGCACCCAGCCATGCGCCAGGTTGTAGTCGGCAGGATGAAAACCGAATGCCCATGGCGCATCACGCTGCACGACCGCAACCATACGGTCGATAATATCCTGCCGTTCGGGTCCGTTGTCCATGTTGCGCATCTGTTCGAACAGACCGTCAAACTCGCGGCTCGCATAGTTTGAAGCGTTCTCGCCGCTGCCTTTGGCCCGCGACTGGGGCCCGTGCAACAAGAACATGAAGTTTTCAGGATCCGGGTAGTCGGCGTTCCAGCCAAGAACGTAGAGTTGCGCGGTGCCATTACGCAACTTTTCCTGGAAGCGGTTCAGATCGGTGGCGCGCACAACAAGCTGCACGTCGATCTTGCGCAACTGCTTGGTAAACCAGTCCGCCCGCGACTTCGCTTCCGGCCCCACCAGTGTGGTATCAAGATACAAGGTCAGCGGCTTTCCCGTCCGCTCATCAATGCCGTTTTGATATCCCGCTTCCTTGAGCAAACGCCTGGCAACTTCCACGGGTTTTCGTTTCGCTTGCCCGCCGACCCAGTCGTAAACGTACGGATTGATGCCCGCTTCGCCATCCCGGTGACCGAATATCCCCGGCGGCAGCGGGCTTTGCGCAGGGATGCCGCGGCCGTTGCGGAAAATCGAGATCAGCTCCTCCATGTCAACGGCGATCGAAACGGCTTGCCGCAACTTGCGAGCGCGCTCCCCGAGTCCTCCAATGACAGGATCGAGCATATTGAAACCGAGATAAATCGTGGTCGAGGAGACCGAGGTGTGCAGCACGATGCCCCGCTCGCGCAGTTCGTCGCTGAGGCCGACTTCTCCGGTACTGCTGATTGATACAGTCTGGTCAAAACTGTCGGAGCTGATATCTGAAAGGTCGTAGTAGCCCTGCAGAAACTTGTTCCAGTAAGGGATGCTTTCCTTTTCCAGGCTGTATACGACCTTGTCTATGAAAGGCATTTCCTCGCCCGCGTCATTGAGCAAACCGGCCGTGGCGTCGCCGGCCTCCCCCTCGAAAGGGTAAGGCTCGCCGCCAAAATTCGGGTTACGTTCCAGCACCATCACGCGGTTGGGATCGTTAACGCTCAACATGTACGGCCCCGTACCGACCGGATACCAGTCCAGCGAAATGTTTACCGGCATGCCCGGCTGCCGGTAAAACCGCTCGGCCTCATGTGGGACGGGAGCGAAAAACGGCATCGCCAGCCAGTAAAGGAACTGGGGATACTTGCCGCGCACGTCGATCGTGTAACGGTAACGGTCCACCACTCTCACACCGCTGATTTCGAAACGATCGAGATCAAGGTAGGTGCCGCTTGCGGCCGTTGCCGACAGCTGCTCCAGCTCGCCGGCATAGACGTCGAGACCGATGATGTAGCCTTTCATCAGGCCAAAAATCGGAGAGTGCAGACCGGGATGCGCCAGCCGCTTGATCTGGTAAACGTAGTCGGCCGCCACCAGCTCACGCGTATCACTGCGCTCGAAGTCCGCCAGGCTGCGGTAGCGCTTGAGCTGGCGTTCGGGCAGTCCCGTATAAAGGTACTGGCCCCGTGCATCAATGGCAAAGGCCGGGTGCGGTTGGTAACGGATACCGGGACGAATACTGATTTCGTAACGCGTGTACGCCACCTCGGAGGGTGACGCATGTGCCGGCACAATCTCTCCGCCCGCACCGTAATAAGTCACGCGAGGCATCGCCGCTGCAGCGAAGGGAATCAGTTGATACGGGCGCTTGAGGTAGTGGTATTGCAGCGGCGGCATGTAGATTTGCGCCGTGAATCTTATCTCGTTCTCAAAATAGGACTGTACGGGATCGAGGTGCTTCGGCCGCTCATTGAAGAACGAGTACATGATGTTCTGCCCCCGCTGGTGCTCCGGATAAGGGTTGTTCAAGGCACCGTGATCACAGGCCGTGAGCAGGCCGGCGGCCAGCAGGATTGGTAGAAGGGCTCGCATCCGCGGATTCATAAACCCAAGTCTAACCCGGCCGTTCAACCCTGCCCGGTCGGTTAAAGCGGACGGCACGAGACCATTCGCTATAATTCGCTGTTTAAACCGGGGGAGGAATCATGGGATTTCTCGACAACAAGAAGATTCTCGTTACCGGGTTGCTCAGCAACCGGTCAATAGCCTACGGAATTGCCAAGGCAGCCTGCCGCGAAGGTGCGGAACTGGCATTCAGTTACGCCGGGGGGGACAAGATCAGGGACCGCGTGGTTCAGCTTGCGTCGGACTTCGAATGCGATCTGGTCCTGCCCTGCGACGTCTCTGACGACGGCGAGATTGAGGCACTATTTGCCGCCCTGAAGGATAAATGGGGAGGCCTTGACGGCCTGGTCCATTCGATCGCCTTCGCTCCGCGCGAAGCACTGGCAGGCGATTACCTCGAGTCCGTCAGCCGTGAGGCTTTTCGCATCGCGCACGACATCAGTTCGTATAGTCTGGCGGCACTGGCCAAGGCGGCGCTGCCGCTGATGGAAGGCAGGCGGGCCAGCCTGGTGACCATGACCTACCTCGGTGCCGAGCGCGCCTTCCCCAGCTACAACGTCATGGGCCCGGCCAAGGCGAGTCTCGAAGCCAATGTACGCTACCTGTCACAAAGCCTGGGGCCGCGCGGCATACGTGTCAATGCGATATCGGCCGGACCGATCAAGACGCTGGCTGCCGCCGGTATCGGCAGCTTCGGCAAGTTGCTCGCCTTCAGCGAGAAACTTTCCCCACTGCGCCGGAATGTAACCACTGATGAGGTGGGTAACGTTGCCGCCTTCTTGCTCAGCGAACTATCGAGCGGCGTGACAGGTGAAATTACCTATGTTGATGCCGGCTTCAACATCGCCGGCGCGGCGCCGTTTGAAGATTAGGGTGATGGCAGATCGCGTGTGACGGCCCTGCCCCCGGGCTACAGCCGTCGCCGCGACGCGTTCACAGCAAGCAGAATTTCGGTTACGCCGCCGTTACCTGCCCCTGCAGGCCTGCCTTGTCCGGTTCACTGCTCGGGGGTGAGCCTGGCTTCGTTGACTTTCACCTCCGAGCGCTCGCGGAGGTTTTTGACAAAAGCAGAATACTGTTCCTGCTCGGCCAACTGCCCAAGCTGGCGCGTGGCGGTTTGCACCTCATCGGGCGAAACGGAGGCAACGTCACGCACTTTGCTGATCCGGTAAATGACATAGCGCCCGTCATCGGCACTGACACCCGCGTAAGCCGGTAAATCCCTGGCGTCGGTGCTGAACACGGCACGCGCGCCCTCGGGATGGAGTCCCTGACGACGTTGCAGCGTCACCATTCCGGGCTTGGACCACTTGAGCCCGGATACACGCTCGCCAGTTTTCAGCTTTTCGAGCATCGCCTCGCCTTCCTGCCTCGCCAACTCGATCGCCCGCTCCGACTTGAGGAAATCAACGATGTCCTTCGACACATCCTCGAACGGCATGTCGGCCGATGGGGCGTGCTCGACAACCCGCGCGGACAACAACGTGTTCGGTTGTACTTCAATCGCCTGGGTATTCCGCTTTTCCTCGAGCGACTCCCCCGAGAACACGGCCTCCAGGAGCTGCGGGTTGTTCAACAGCGGGTTCATGCCGCCACCCGTACGACTGATCCAGTCGCTGGTTTGTAGCGACAGGTTGAGCTCATCCGCCGTCGGCTTGAGGCTGTCGTAGTCGGTGTAAACCATATCGCTGAAAGTCTGGGCCGCGTGCAGATAGGCGTCCTGAACCTGGCCTTCCCGCACCTCCTTCAGAAGGCGCTCCCTGACCTGGGCGAAGGGCGTCGTCTTAACCGGCTTCACTTCGTCAACACGGATAATGTGGTAGCCGTACTGCGTCTGGACCGGGGAACTGATCTCGCCGGCCTTGAGCGCAAACGCGGCGTCCTCGAACTCCTTGACCATAAAGCCGCGTTGGAAGAATCCGAGGTCACCACCTTGTTCCGCAGAGCCCGGATCTTGCGAATTGGCGCGCGCCAGTTCTTCGAACCGCCCCGGCGCAGCCTGCAACTGTTGATAAATTTCGTCGGCCTTCGCCTTTGCTGCCGACTTGTCCTCGTCGCTCGCATCTGCCCCGGCGGCTATCAGAATGTGGCTCGCACGGCGCTCCTCAGGGGTCTGGAATTCGGCAATTCGCTCTTCGTAGACCCGCTTCAGTTCCTCTTCGGAAACCTTCACGGATGCCGCCGCAACTTCCGGCGTCAACACGATGTACTCGACTTTCGCGCGCTCGGGGATCTGGAACAATGCCCTGTTCTCATCAAAGTACTTGTGCGCTTCTTCTTCGCCAACTTCGACTTTGGCCCGAAAGTCTGCCGGGGACATCACCAGCTGGCTCACCTCCCGTTCCTGCCCGCGTATGCGAACCAGCCGCTCCACGACAGTTTCGGGCATGAACGCCGACCCCGCCACTGATTCGCGGATTCGGGACAACAGAATTTCCTGTTCAATCTGATTTTCGAAGCTCGCCGGAGTGAGATTTTGCGCTCGCAGCAACTGCTCGTAACGGTCCACTGAAAACTTGCCGTCCTGACCATAGAATGCCTGAACTCCCATGATCTCGTTACGCAGCTCTTCGGTCGATACGGACATGCCGGAGGCGCCGGCATAACCGAGCAGCAATCGGCGCTGAATGAGATCTTCCAGCACCGCGCGCCTGAATTCCGGCGAGTTCAGGTACTCGGTCATTTGCTGGTTCTGCTGCTGAGCCTGCTGGCGAACCATGTCCTGGGCCTCGCGCAGACTCCGGGCAAACTCCTGCTCCGATATCGGCGTATCGCCGATCTTTGCCACCTCGTTGACGCCACCGCCGCCCCGGAAATACGAATCGACCCCGAAAAATGCAAAGGTCAGAATGATCAATCCGAGGACGATATAGACGAGAAGTCTGTTTTTGGTTACCAAATCGAACATCGTTTCACCCAATCGAAATAGGTTCTTCCGGCAGCGAAGCAACGGCAACAAAAAAGGCGAACTCTCGTTCGCCTTCTCTGGGTCTGGCGGAGTGGACGGGACTCGAACCCGCGACCCCCGGCGTGACAGGCCGGTATTCTAACCAACTGAACTACCACTCCTGAATACTCTGGTGGGTGCTGAGAGGCTCGAACTCCCGACATTCGCCTTGTAAGGGCGACGCTCTACCAACTGAGCTAAGCACCCGATGGCGCTTTCGGGAGTTGCACTGCGTGTCTGTCACGCGGGCAACCCATCTCCGCTTTCCGGGGCCGCCTGGTACCCCCAAAATCGGAAAGCGCGCTAGTTTACTGCATCCTTCAGCGCTTTGCCAGCACGGAACTTGGGCACCCTGGAGGCCTTGATTTCGATAGTGGCACCGGTACGAGGATTGCGGCCACTGCGCGCGGCCCGCTCTCCCACATAGAAAGTTCCAAAACCGACCAGCGTGACCATGCCACCCTGTTTGAGAGATGAAGTAATCGCAGCTACGGTTCCGTCGAGTGCACGTTCGGCAGCCGCTTTGGAGATGTCAGCTGCTTGCGCAATGGACTCGATCAATTCGGATTTATTCACGCAGGTCCCCTTTCGTTATTTCGTTAGCGGGAGAAAAAAGAAGTTGGCGAGTGGGAAATGGAGGGTATTCACTTTTTTGTTTTCCCTCTCTGCTTATATAACAATTCGAAATTCACAGTGTCAAGTGAAGTCATGAGTGAAACAAAAGGCAGCGCCTAAGCGCTGCCTTTGTAATCATATACTGCCTTGGGATGCTATGTCAGTGTTTGATCTGGCTGGTTGCGTCAGGCGACGGCTCTATCGCCGGAATAGCCACCGCCTCCTCTTCCTTTAATGGCTCAGGCCGACTCACCAGAGCCATTTCCAGCACTTGATCAACCCACTTGACCGGATGAATGTCCAGCCGATTCTTGATGTTATCGGGTATCTCGACCAAATCCTTGGTGTTTTCCTCCGGGATGAGCACGGTCTTGATGCCACCGCGATGTGCCGCCAGCAATTTCTCCTTGAGTCCGCCAATCGCAAGAACTTCTCCGCGCAGCGTGATCTCGCCCGTCATGGCAACGTCCGCGCGCACCGGTATCTTCGTCAACGCCGACACCAGCGCCGTAGTCATCGCGATGCCGGCCGACGGACCGTCCTTGGGCGTGGCGCCTTCGGGCACGTGAACGTGAATATCACTCTTTTCGAAGGTATCGTCCTTGATGCCGAGCTTCCCGGCTCGGGCACGAACCACTGAACGCGCCGCCTCAACGGACTCCTTCATGACGTCGCCAAGTGATCCGGTCCGCTGAATCACGCCCTTTCCCGGCATGACAATGGCTTCGACCGTGAGCAACTCGCCGCCTACTTCCGTCCATGCCAGTCCAGTCACCTGACCAACCTGGTTTGCTTTTTCCGCGATGCCAAACGTATAGCGACGCACGCCCAGATACTTGTCGAGGCTCCGGGTTGATACCGACACCCTGGTGTTGCGCTTCTTGACGAGCAGCGACTTGACGACCTTGCGACAGATCTTCGAAATCTCGCGTTCGAGCGACCGAACGCCCGCCTCACGTGTGTAATAGCGCACGATATCGCGTACGGCTGCTTCCGATACGACGAGCTCATCTTCCTTCAGACCATTGTTGCGCATCTGCTTTGGCAGCAGGTAACGCATGGCGATATTGACCTTTTCGTCTTCCGTATAACCGGACAGCCGGATTACTTCCATGCGGTCCAGCAACGGGGCCGGAATGTTCATCGTATTCGCGGTGGCCACGAACATCACATCGGACAGGTCGTACTCGACCTCAACGTAGTGATCGACGAATTTGTCGTTTTGCTCCGGATCAAGCACTTCGAGCAATGCGGACGATGGATCTCCGCGGAAATCCATTCCCATCTTGTCGACCTCGTCGAGCAGGAAGAGTGGATTGCGCACACCGACCTTGGTCATGTTCTGCAGGATCTTGCCGGGCATGGACCCGATATAGGTCCGGCGGTGTCCGCGAATCTCCGACTCATCGCGCACGCCACCAAGAGACATGCGCGCGAACTTGCGATTGGTCGCGCGAGCAATCGACTGGCCAAGCGAGGTCTTGCCGACCCCCGGAGGGCCTACCAGGCAAAGGATGGGGGCTTTCAGCTTGTCCACGCGTTGCTGGACAGCGAGGTATTCGACAATTCGCTCCTTGACCTTTTCCAGCCCGTAGTGATCGGCGTCGAGCACCTCTTCTGCCGATTGCAGATCGGTGCTTACCTTGCTTTTCTTCTTCCAGGGCAACCCAACGAGCGTGTCGATAAAGTTCCGAACGACGGTGGCCTCGGCCGACATCGGCGACATCAGGCGCAGTTTCTTCAGTTCGCTCTCGGCTTTCTGCCGGGCTTCCTTTGGCATGTGCGCTGCCTTGATGCGCTTTTCCATCTCCTCCAGATCGGCGCCTTCTTCCATGTCGCCGAGTTCCTTCTGGATCGCCTTCACCTGTTCATTCAGGTAATACTCCCGCTGACTCTTTTCCATCTGCCGTTTGACCCGGCCGCGAATCCGGCGCTCGACCTGCATGATGTCGAGTTCCGCCTCCAAAAGCGACAGCAGATGCTCAAGGCGTTTCTTGACGCCGAACATTTCGAGAACATCCTGCTTTTGCTCGAGCTTGAGCGGCAAATGCGCGGCCACAGTGTCGGCGAGCCGGCCGGCCTCATCGATACCCGACAGCGAGGTCAGGATTTCGGGAGGAATCTTCTTGTTCAGCTTCACGTACTGATCGAACTGCGAGAGCATTGCCCGCCGCATTGCTTCAACTTCATTGTTCTCGCCGTCATCGGATGAAATGGCCATCGTCTCACTGACGTAATGGCTTTTCTCGTCGGTGATCGAGACAATCTCGGCACGCTGCACGCCTTCGACGAGGACCTTTACCGTCCCGTCCGGCAATTTGAGCATCTGCAAGATATTGGCAATGCTGCCAATGCGGTAGAGATCTTCCGGCCCGGGTTCGTCCTTAGCGGCCGACTTTTGCGCAACCAGCATGATGTGTTTGCCGGCCTCCATCGCTACTTCAAGTGCCTTGATCGACTTGGGCCGGCCAACGAACAGCGGGATCACCATGTGCGGAAACACCACCACATCCCGTAGCGGGAGAAGCGGGTAGGTCACCGCCGGTTCGTGGGATTCATAGATTTCGGTCATTGGACACCCAGTAGCAAAGCCAAATTAGAAAGGTTGGGGGCGCACTCGCGAAATTCAAGCACCCCCCCCTGATCCAGCCACTTTCGGCCGGTCGGAATAAATCAATATCGGTTTGGCGTCTCCTTTGATCATTCCCTCGTCCACCACCACTTTTTCCACGTTATCCATGGACGGCAGGTCGTACATCACGTCAAGCAAGGCATGCTCCATGATCGAGCGCAGGCCCCGGGCTCCGGTCTTGCGGGCCAGCGCCTTGCCCGAAATGGCATGCAGCGCTTCCGGGCGCATCTCCAACTCCACGCCCTCCATCGCAAACATCTTCTTGTATTGCTTGAGCAGGGCGTTCTTGGGCTGGGTGAGGATTTCGATGAGCGCTTCCTCGTTAAGTTCATCGAGAGTGGCCACGACCGGGAGCCTGCCGACGAATTCCGGAATCAGCCCGTACTTGATCAAATCCTCCGGCTCGACCTCACGCAGCACGACGCCAATGTCCTTGGCGTTGTCCTTGCTGCGGACTTCGGCACCAAACCCGATGCCGCTCTTCTCGGAGCGCTGCCGGATGACCTTGTCGAGTCCGTCGAATGCGCCGCCACATACAAACAGGATGTTGGTGGTATCGACCTGAACGAACTCCTGGTTGGGATGCTTGCGCCCGCCCTGCGGCGGCACCGAGGCAATCGTGCCTTCGATCAGCTTGAGCAACGCTTGCTGGACGCCCTCCCCGGATACATCGCGGGTGATCGACGGGTTGTCGGACTTGCGCGATACCTTGTCAATTTCATCAATGTAAACAATGCCCCGTTGCGCTTTTTCGATGTCGTAGTCGCATTTCTGGAGCAGTTTCTGGATGATATTTTCAACGTCCTCGCCGACGTAACCGGCTTCGGTCAGCGTCGTTGCATCTGCCATCACGAAGGGCACGTTCAACAGGCGCGCCAGTGTCTGGGCCAGCAAGGTCTTGCCCGACCCTGTCGGGCCGATGAGCAGGATGTTGGATTTCGACAGCTCGATGTCGTCCTTTTTCTGCCCGGTCTTGAGCCGCTTGTAATGGTTGTACACGGCAACTGACAGGATTCGCTTGGCGGTCGACTGGCCAATGACGTACTGGTCAAGGATTTCGCGAATTTCATGGGGTACCGGCAGATCGGACTTTACCCCCTTGCCCGAAATGTCGACCTGGCTCTCTTCACGAATAATGTCATTACACAGCTCAATGCACTCATCGCAGATGAACACCGACGGGCCGGCAATCAGCTTACGAACTTCGTGCTGGCTCTTACCGCAGAAAGAGCAATACAGCAGTTTCTCACCACCCGGTTTGTCAGACATGGATGCCATCAGTTGTCAGTTCCGCTTTCTGTACATGTTACAAACTTCGAAAACGCTACCGGCTCCAAAGCGAAATCCGGTCCTTCCCGCGCACCGGACTTCATCTCCGGGAACCCTGGCCATCACGCTGACTGGCCCGCAGTAGCCCGACTGACCAGAACCTGGTCGATCAACCCGTACTTTACAGCCTCTTCAGCACTTAGGAAATTGTCACGATCAGTATCTCTCTGAATCGTTGCAACATCCTGGCCGGTATGCTGGGAAAGCAGCTGGTTCAACCGCTCCCGCAGGTAGAGAATTTCGCGGGCGTGAATCTCGATATCCGACGCCTGTCCCTGGAATCCGCCCATTGGCTGATGAATCATCACCCGGGAATTCGGCAATGCGAAACGCTTCTTTTTCGCACCTGCGCCGAGCAAAAATGCGCCCATGCTGGCGGCCTGACCGACACACAGGGTGCTCACATCCGGCTTGATGAACTGCATGGTGTCGTAAATCGCCAGACCGGCAGAAACGGACCCGCCCGGAGAATTGATGTAGAAGGAAATGTCCTTTTCCGGGTTCTCTGACTCGAGAAACAGCATTTGAGCGACGATCAGGTTGGCGCTGACCTCGTTTACCGGTCCCACCAGAAAAACGACACGTTCCTTGAGCAGTCGCGAGTAAATGTCGTAAGCGCGCTCGCCCCTGCCGCTGTGTTCGATGACCATCGGGACCAGCCCGAGGGCGCGGGGGTCGTTCAACCCGTCTTGCATCCAGTTCATTGCGCGCTCCCCATCAGGTCGTCGAATGCCATCGGCTTGTCTTCGACCTTTGCCTGCTCGACCACCCATTTGACGAGGTTCGACTCCAGCACCACCGACTCGATCTCGCGTAAACGGTCAGGTGACTGGTAGTACCAGCGCCGGACCTCATCCGGCTGCTCGTACGCCTTGGCCTGTTCCTCGACTACCTCCTTGACCTGCTCCGGCTTGGCGCTCAATCCGTGCTGGCTCACCACCTCGGAAACGATCAAACCGAGCCGCACGCGCCGAGTCGCCTCCTCACTAAACGCTTCACGCGGCAGCGGGGTGTTCTCGGTATTGACGCCACGTGACCGCAGGTTCTGTTTCATCTGCTCCATCAGCCGTTCGATTTCCTGGTCAACCAGCGACTGCGGAACCTCGAGCTTCGCAGTGTCCAGAAGGGTCTTCATCACCCTGTCCTTGAGTTGTGCGTCAGTGCGGCGCTTCACTTCGCGTTGCAGATTGTCACGAACCTCGGAGCGCATCTTCTCGAGATCGCCGTCCGCCACCCCGAGGCTCTTGGCAAACTCGGCATCGATCTCCGGTAGCCGTGCCTGAAGAACCTCATGCACCGTAATCTCGAACTGTGCCTCTTTCCCAGCGACTTCCTTGCCGTGATAGTCGTCGGGGAATTTCATTCCAAAGGTTCGCGTTTCACCGGCGCTGAGACCGATCACATTCGACTCGAAGTCGGGAAGCAGCCTGCCTTCGCCAAGCTGAACAACGGTGCCTTCCGCCGCGCCGCCATCGAATGCCTCGCCGTCGATGGTCCCCTTGTAATCGATCTTCACCTGATCGCCGGATGCAGCAGCCCGCGCTACCGGTTCGAAAACCGCTCTTTGTTTGCGCAACACCTCCAGCGTCTTGTCGACCTCGGCGTCGCCCACCTCGACGGCCGGCTTCTCGACCACGGCGTCGGACAAGTCCCCCAAGGTCACTTCCGGATAGACCTCGAAGGTTGCCGTGTATTCGAATTTGCCGTTCGTATCGCCAGCAGACTGAACCTCGATTTTGGGCAAACCGGCCACGCGCAGCTTTTGTTCACGCACGGCATCGCCAAAACTCTTCTGAATGGTGTCCCCGAGGACCTCCTGGCGAACCTGCCCCCCGTATTGCTGCTCGACAATCTTTACCGGGACCTTGCCGGGCCGGAAGCCGTGAATCTTGACGGTTCGTGACAGGCGTTTGAGGCGATTTGCCACCTCCGTGTCCACATCCTGCATCGGCAGCGTAATGGAGAGACGGCGTTCAAGGGAACTGAGTGTTTCTAGATTTGTTTGCATCGATTCTCAAGCTTTCGGAACAGGGCGCGCTGCCCGTCAGGTATTGCGATCCTGCGTGTGTTATCGGATACCGGGTTGCCTGGCTTGCGTCGGGCACACCGGGCTAACTCAAACTCGGGCAACGCGGACGCCGAGGTAGTTCAAAACCGCGTCTTCAAATACCACGGCAAGCACCCAGTCGTTGTATTTCGCTGCAGCGAGGTGGCCGCTTGAATACGAAACTGGTGCGAAAGGAGAGACTCGAACTCTCACGCCTCGCGGCGCCAGAACCTAAATCTGGTGCGTCTACCAATTCCGCCACTTTCGCGACTGCGGCATTTTAATATAATCCCCCCCTGCACCGCCACTTGGGCCGCACACCTGGCGCCTCCCGCCTTTTTTCAACCTGTTGTTTTTTCAAGGTTTAATTTACCCTCCCCCTGAGCGATGGGTATCGATCACTACGAGAATTTTCCGGTAGCGTCGGTTTTGTTGCCAAAACGGCTGCGCCGACCGATCGAACTGATCTACAGGTTTGCGCGAACAGCCGATGATTTTGCCGATGAGGGCGACGACCCACCTGCAAAGAGGCTGGAGAATCTCGAGCGATATCGACAGCAGCTCGATGTCATCGAACAGGACGGCACAACGCTGTCCCCGCTGTTCAGCGACCTAAAGCCGGTCATCCGGCAGTACAGCCTGCCGATCAACCTGTTTCGCGACCTGTTGTCGGCTTTTTCCCAGGATGTGGTGAAGCAGCGCTACGCCGACTTTTCCGAAGTGCTCGACTATTGCCGCCGCTCAGCCAACCCGGTCGGCCGGCTGTTACTGCATCTGTATGACGCGGTGAACGCAACCAATCTGGATTATTCGGATAACATCTGCACCAGTTTGCAATTGATCAATTTCCTTCAGGACATCGAGCCGGATTACCGCAGAAACCGCGTCTACATGCCAAACGACGAAATGCGACGGTTCGGCATCAGCGAATCCCGGATTGCAGCCGGAGACACATCGGGAAACTGGCCGGCATTCATGGCCTTCCAGGTCAAGCGCGCCAGCGACATGCTCAATTCGGGCGCTCCGCTTGGTTCCGTGCTGCCGGGTCGCATCGGCCTGGAATTGCGGACCATCGTCTGCGGCGGGGCGCGCATTCTCGAGAAACTCCACGCCAGCCGCGGAGATGTCTTTCGCCAGCGACCGGTGTTGCGATCATCTGACTGGGCGATCATGCTCTACCGCTCCATCTTTTTCCGCAGATGACCCCCGAACAATACTGTCAGGACAAGGCAGCGAAGAGCGGCTCAAGTTTCTATTACAGTTTCCTGTTTCTGCCGCCCGAGCAACGCCGCGCGATCACCGCCCTCTACGCGTTCTGCCGTGAAGTGGACGATATCGTCGATGAAAGCACCAACGCCGACCTCGCGCGCACCAAACTGGCCTGGTGGCGTACCGAAATTGGCGAACTGTTCCATGGCACTGCGCAGCACCCGGTTACACGCGCGCTGGCGCCCGCGACAACGAAGTTCGCTCTTCCTGAATCGAGGTTCCACGAAATTATCGACGGCATGGAGATGGACCTCGATCAGAACCGTTACGCGAATTTCGATGAACTCAAAGTCTATTGCCACCGGGTTGCCGGAGTCGTCGGGCTGATGGCGGCCGATATCTTCGGACGCACCCGGGAAACGACTCTCGAATACGCGGAGAACCTCGGAACGGCATTCCAGCTGACGAACATTATTCGCGATGTCGGCGAGGATGCGCGCCGCAACCGCATCTACATTCCACTCGAAGACCTGCAGAGATTCCAGGTCGACCCCGATGACATTCTGCACGGACGCTCGTCGGACCAGTTCACGGCACTCATCCGCTTTCAGATTGACCGCGCGCGGGAATTCTATGTACGTGCATTCGCCGCGCTGCCCGACGCAGATCGCCGGTCGCAACGGCCGGGACTTGTGATGGCAGGGATTTACCGGGCGCTGCTGAGCGACATCGAGGCAAAACGCATCGATGTTCTGACCACGCGCGCCAGCATGACGCCGATACGCAAGCTGTGGATCGCCTGGCGCACCTGGCTCGGGGCGTGACGAACACAGCTGCTCCGGCAACACGTGTTGGCATCGTCGGCGGAGGCTGGGCCGGCATGTCGGCCGCCGTTGAACTGGCATCGCGAAACATCCCGGTTTCGGTTTTCGAAGCGGCGAACACGCTGGGGGGGCGGGCGCGGCGCGTGGAGACCAACGGAATCGCTCTCGACAACGGGTTGCATATCCTTGTCGGAGCCTATGGCGAGACTCTGCGAATCATTCGCACCGTCAGCGGTCCGGATGAATCCGCTCACTTGCTGCGCTTGCCGCTGCAACTGAGAGTCGAACCGGATTTCCGGATGCGTGCGCCTCGCCTGCCGCGCCCCTTGCACGTCGCCGCCGCGCTCGCCTTCGCTCGCGGGCTGGACTTCCCGGCGAAGCTGGCGGCGGTTCGTTTCATGCAAACCATGAAGGCGCGTGATTTTCATTGTGACGCCGGCCTTACCGTAACCAGGCTCCTGACGCAGCAGTGTCAGACGGACAAACTCGTCGACGTCTTGTGGAATCCGCTTTGCATCGCGGCCCTCAATACGCCCCCGGACAAGGCCGATGCACAGACCTTCCTGAACGTATTGCGCGATTCGCTCGCCGGTCCCCGCGACGCGAGTGATCTATTGTTGCCACGAACGGACTTCAGCGCGCTGTTTCCCGAACCCGCTGCCGAATACGTGCGGCGTCGCGGCGGTGAGGTTCAGACAGGACAAACCGTCACCGCCTTGCGCGTGCTCGACGGCGGTTTCGAACTGACCACGTCATCAGCCCGGCGTTATTCGCACGTAATTCTCGCAGTCGGCCCGCACCGACTCGCCAGGCTCGTGGAAAACATTCCGCAACTCGAACCACAGGTAGGCCTGGTTAACCAATTCGAGTACCAGCCCATTTATTCTGTCTTCCTCCAGTATCCGCGCCACGTCGCTCTCCCGGAAGCGATGATCGGCATGCGCGACAGCGTGGTACAGTGGGTCTTCGACCGTGGACGTTTATGTAATCAGCCGGGGATGCTGGGCGTGGTGATCAGCGCATCGGGCAGCCATCAGAAGCTCGGCCGGGAAGAGTTGGCGCAACGGGTTCACGAGGAGCTTGCTCAAAATTTTTCCCTGCCGCGGCCCGATTGGCATCAGGTGATTGCGGAGAAGCGTGCGACTTTTTCTGCAGTTCCGGGGCTGCTGCGCCCTTCCAACCTCACCGCGGTGCCGGGTCTGTTACTCGCGGGTGACTACACTGCAGGTCCCTACCCCGCGACACTCGAGGCAGCCGTTCGCAGCGGGTTAACGTGCGCCCGGAACATAGTGAGTGATCGTGATTGACCCTTTGCGATATCAACCGCCCGCGGACCTGCTCGCCGGGCGCGTCATTCTGGTGACCGGTGCCAGCCGCGGACTGGGGCATGCTGTCGCATTGGCTTGTGCCCGGCACGGAGCGACGGTTGTTCTCAACGCCCGCAACCTCGCCCGGCTGGAAGCCGCCTATGACGAGATCGTGCGTGCCGGGCTGGCCGAGCCAGCGTTATTGCCACTGGATCTGGACACTGCGGGTTGGCGCGAGTACGCCCACGCGGCGAGTTTGATTGAAAAACAATTAGGGCGGCTCGACGGAATCGCCCACTGTGCGTCGCACCTGGAAAAGCTTTCCGCGCTGGAGACGCAGTCGATCGACGAATGGCAGCGCATGCTGAGGGTAAACCTGATCGCCCCGTTTGCGATCAACCAGGTTTGTTCGCGGCTGTTACGCGAGTCACCCGACGCTTCCGTCGTGGTGACGTCCGAGACGCACGCGTCGGCACCGGCGGCATTCTGGGGCGGCTACGCAGTATCCAAAGCCGGACTTGAGACTCTGGCCAGGATCCAGAGCGACGAATGGTCCGGTGCTGAGAACCTTCGCATCAACACCGTGGTGCCGGGGCCGATCAATTCGCCGCTGCGCGGCAAGACGCACCCCGGGGAAAACGCTGATGCGCTGCCCTCGCCCGGGAAGCTAGCGCCCTTGTACCTTTATCTGCTCGGTTCCGACAGCCGCGGGATCAACGGACGGACTTTCTACGCTCAGCCCTGAATCGTTTCCCGCATCCAGTCAGGCATGGGTCTCGAGCGGCCCGCCCCGATGTCTATCCACACCAGCTTGGCCTCCGCTTCCGCAAAGCGCTCGTTGTGATCCTTCGCGTTGTAGAGTTCGTGCCACATTGAAAAGCTGCTGTGGCCGGGGTTGCCGATGTATGAGGTGATTTCGAGTTCAACCGGATAAACGGCGGGCTTGAGGTATTTGCAGGTTATCGTGCCCAGGATTGGCCCCTCGGAGCCGATCCTGTATTCGATGGGGAGAGTCCCGAACCAGGCAATCCGCACCTCCTCGAAATAGCGCAGGTAGGAGACGTTGTTCATGTGCCCGAGCGCATCCATTTCGCCCCACCGCATGCGCATGCGATCGGTGCGAACCAGTTTTCGTCGTTCTGTCATATGCCGTTCCAGTAGTCAGCGACGCCGTAGCGTGCGTCCGCCAAGATCATGTTCTGCAGATGCTTCGCCAATGGCTATATCATTACATTTCCGGGTGCGCATTCTAACAGCCACATCCGGCCAACAAGGAGACGACATTGGCAGACCGAGAGTCGATGGAATACGACGTAGTGATCGTTGGTGCCGGGCCGGCAGGTCTGGCATGCGCAATACGCCTCAAACAACTTGCCGGTGAAAACAACGCGGACCTGTCCGTATGTGTCGTTGAAAAAGGCTCGGAGGTCGGCGCGCATATTCTCTCCGGTGCGGTGATCGAACCGCGCGCGCTCGAGGAACTGTTCCCCAACTGGCAAGAACTCGACGCACCGCTGCATACACCGGTGCAGGAAGACCGCCTGTTGTTCCTGACGCAAAGGCGTGCAATCCGCTTGCCCACGCCCCCGCAAATGCACAACACCGGCAATTACATCGTCAGTCTCGGAAACGTCGTGCGTTGGCTTGGCCAACAGGCCGAATCTCTGGGCGTCGAAATCTACCCGGGGTTTGCTGCGACCGAGGTACTGTACAACGCAGACGGCTCGGTCAAAGGTATCGCGACCGGTGACATGGGAATCGGGAAAGACGGCGAACAGACAGAAAATTATCAGCGAGGCATCGAATTGCATGCCAGACAAACGGTTTTCGCGGAAGGCTGCCGCGGCTCACTGACGAAGACACTGTTCGAGCGATTCGATCTTCGCAAGGATGCGGACCCCCAAACCTACGGGATAGGCATCAAGGAACTGTGGGAAGTCGAGCCCTCACGCCATCAGCAAGGACTCGTCGTTCACACGGTCGGATGGCCGCTCGACCGGGAAACCTACGGCGGCTCGTTCCTCTACCATCTCGAGGACAACCAGATTGCCGTTGGTTTCGTGATAGGCCTGGACTACCGCAACCCCCATCTGTCTCCCTACGATGAATTTCAGCGCTTCAAGACACACCCGGCAATACGCGGTTACTTCGAGAATGGCCGCCGCGTCTCGTACGGCGCACGCGCCATCAGCGAGGGAGGGTTGCAATCGTTGCCGAAACTGACCTTCCCCGGTGGACTGCTGATCGGGGATACGGCAGGATTTCTCAACGTGCCGAAAATAAAGGGATCGCACACCGCGATGAAATCGGGCATGACTGCCGGCGAGTCCCTGTACTCGCATCTGACATCCGCAGCCGATTCTGAAACATCGACTGAGGTTGGCGACTATCGCAAGCGCCTGCAACAAACCTGGTTATGGCAGGAACTCGACAGCGTGCGCAATATCCGCCCGGCTTTTCGCTGGGGCTTTTGGGCCGGCCTCGCCTATTCCGCGCTCGACACCTACGTGTTGCGCGGCAAGGCGCCATGGACGATGCATCACCACCCCGACCACGATCAGTTGCGCAAGGCTTCCGAAACGCCGCGCATCGAATACCCGAAACCGGACGGCAAGTTGACGTTCGATCGCTTGTCATCGGTCTTCATTTCGAACACCAATCACGAAGAAAATCAGACTTGCCACCTGCAACTGAAGGATCACACAGTTCCTGTTGCGATCAACCTTGCAGAATACGACGGGCCGGAACAGCGTTACTGCCCGGCCGGAGTCTACGAATTCGTGTCCGAGAGCAATGCGGTTCGCTTGCAGATCAATGCGCAGAACTGCGTTCACTGCAAGACCTGCGACATCAAGGACCCGACCCAGAACATCAACTGGGTGCCTCCCGAAGGCGGCGGCGGACCAAACTACCCGAACATGTGACGGCCGGACAACCGGCTGAAAGCCAAATTTCCGTCAGCTTGCGGATCTTTTCTTCGTCAACGAATCGGTCAACGCCGAAATGATGTCGAGAGGAACCGGAAACACAATGGTCGAAGTCTTGTCGCCAGCAATATTCGCAAGGGTCTGCAAGTAGCGCAGCTGCATCGCTTCCGGCTGTTCTGACAGCTTCTGCGCTGCTTGCAACAGCTTTTCCGACGCCTGCAACTCACCCTCAGCGTGGATGACTTTCGCTCGCCGCTCGCGCTCTGCCTCCGCCTGCTTGGCAATGGCACGAATCATCGACTCATCAATATCGACATGCTTGATTTCAACAGTCGATACCTTGATGCCCCAGGCGTCGGTTTGCACGTCGAGCTGCGTCTGGATATCGAGGTTCAGCTTCTCCCGCTCTGCAAGCATTTCGTCCAGTTCGTGCTTGCCGAGCACCGCTCGCAATGTCGTTTGCGCCAGCTGCCCGGTCGCGATCAGGTAATTCTCCACCTGAATGATGGCTTTCTCCGGATCAACGACTCTGAAATAGACCACCGCGTTGACCTTGACCGACACATTGTCGCGAGAAATAACGTCCTGGCTCGGAACGTCCATCGTCACGGTGCGCAGGTCGACGCGCACCATCTGCTGGATACCCGGGATAACGATGATCAGGCCCGGCCCCTTCACCTTCCAGAAACGGCCCAACTGAAAAATAACGCCGCGTTCGTACTCGCGCAGGATGCGCAGTGCATAGGCCAGCAGAACGACAACGCCAACCACCAGCACCAGCCAGAAATAGTTATCCATAACTCACCCTCCTTCATTCATTTTGAGGTCGTTCGCTCGCCTCAACAGACAATTCAAGACCATTTATTGCGGTCACGCGAACTTTTTGACCCTTGTTGATGGCCGATTTCGTCACCGCTTTCCAGTTCTCACTATGAACGCGAACCCAGCCCGCTGTGACGAAATCCTCGAGCGCAGTACCCTCGGCGCCGATCATCTCCTCGACGCCGCTGACCACATGGCGCCCGCGCGCCTTTATCGCCATACCAACAATGGCCAACGCAAAGCCGATACTCAGCACCGAAACGCCGGCAATCAATCCCCACGGCAACTGGAATTGGGGAACGTCCGTATCCATCAGCATCACCGAGCCGACGATGAATGCGATGGCACCGCCCACCCCGAGGATGCCATAAGAGGTGACGAACAATTCCGCGATGACCAAGGCAATGCCGAGCAGAATCAACGCAACCCCAACGTAATTGATCGGCAGCATCTGGAAAGCATACAGGGCGGTCAGCAAGCTGATCGCTCCGGCAATACCCGGAATCAACGTGCCCGGATTGTAGAACTCGAGCAACAATCCATAGATCCCGATCAGCATCAGGATATAGGCAACGCTCGGACTGGTAATCGTTGCCAGAAACCGGTTGCGCCAGTCCGGCTGGACTTCCACAACCTCGACTTCCCCGGTGCGCAAGACTACCGTCTCGTTCTCCGCGACCTTCACCGCGCGTCCATCCAGCTTGCGCAGCAAATCATCCGTGTCTTCCGCAATCATATCGATCACGCCAATCCGCCGCGCCTCCTCGGCTGAAAGACTGACTGCTTCGCGCACTGCTTTCTCAGCCCATTCCGCATTGCGCCCGCGCAACTGGGCGAGGCCCCTGATATAGGCTGCGGCATCGAATACCGCCTTGCGTCGCGACGCGTCGGACATCCAGTCCTTCTCGGTGGCTTTCGGCGCTTCGGCGCGATCACCCTGCCGTGTCTGCTCGTCGCCGCGTTCGGGTTGTTCCTGCGGCGTGGGCGCTCCCGGCGCGCCGCCGATTGAAATCGGCGTCGCCGCGCCCAGGTTCGTTGCCGGGGACATCGCCGCAACATGACTTGCATAAAGAATATAGGTGCCGGCGCTCGCCGCCCTCGCACCGGCCGGTTGTACGAAGGTAACGACCGGAATCGGCGAAGCAAGTATGTCCTTGATGATGTCGCGCATCGCCCCATCCAGACCGCCGGGCGTGTCCATGCGCAGTATCAGAAACTGCGCATCAAGGTCGTTTGCCTCCTCCATGCCACGATGAAAATAATCGGCCGTTGCCGGTCCAATGGCACCCTCGATGTCGAGTACGACAACCCGTTCGTCCACCGCCGCGACGACAACGCGGGCCAACGCCATCAAAAGCAGACAGCACGCGAAACGCATGGTCACCTCCACCTCATGACAGTTAGCCTGCCCAGCCCGCCTACTGCACCCGCAGCCAGGTCTGGGTCCGGCCGATCAGGGAAATGCCGATATAGCCACGCACGTCCAGTTCCCGGCCGTCATCGGACACCGCCATCTTGCAGCGATAGGTCTTGCCGTTATCGGGATCGAGAATCTCGCCACCTTTCCATACACCGCCGTCGTTCTTCAAACCCCAAAGTATGGTCATGCCGACAACCGGTTTGTCCTTGCGCTCGCCCTTGCACTTGTCGCACAGATTCTCCGGGTCATCGCCAGGAAATGGAAAAATCTTCTCCACCGCTCCCTGCAATTCGCCGTTGACTTCCTCGATGCGCACATGGGATCGCGGCTTGCCTGTAGCATCATCGATTGTCTTCCACAGACCAACGGGCGTCGATGCTTGCGCAAACACCAGCTGTGGCAAGAGCAGCGAAATTGCAAGCAAATAAGACAGATAGAGACGCATGATTCGGGCTCCTCAAGTATGTTCGCCATCTTTCAAAACTTTCGCCTGCCAGTCGCAGACGCCAAACGATCAGCTTAGGTTTTCAAACAATCCCGCGGCGCCCATGCCGGTGCCGATGCACATGGTGACCATGCCGTAGCGATGCCCGCGACGGCGCATGCCATGAACAAGTGTCGCGGTCCGGATCGCGCCGGTTGCTCCCAGGGGATGACCAAGTGCGATGGCTCCGCCGAGCGGATTGACGCGCGCCCGATCCAGACCCAGATCGTTGATCACGGCCAAGGATTGGGCGGCAAACGCCTCGTTGAGTTCGATCCAGTCAACGTCCTCGAGCTTGATCCCGGTTTGCTTGAGCAATTTGGGAATGGCGAATTTCGGCCCGATGCCCATGATCTCCGGCGGCACCCCTGCCACCGCAAATCCCAGAAAACGCGCCAGTGGCTTGAGGTTGTAGCGCTTGACTGCGGTTTCCGACGCGAGCACGACTGCGCCGGCTCCGTCGGACGTCTGCGAACTGTTGCCGGCGGTCACGCTTCCCTTCGCGGCAAACACCGGCCGCAGTCCTGCCAGCACTTCCGCCGTTGTGCCCGGGCGCGGCCCCTCGTCGGCACTGACAACCTTTGCTCGTTCGACTACCCTGCGCTGATCCAGATCGGGCACCCGTTCCCTCACGGTGTACGGCGCCGTCTCATCGGCAAACTCGCCGGCGTCAATGGCTGCCAACGCACGGCGATGGCTTTCCGCGGCGAACGCATCCTGCTCCTCGCGCGGCACCTTCCACTGCTCGGCGACCTTCTCGGCCGTGATGCCCATACCGTAGGCGATGCCGACGTTTTCGTCGTTGGCAAATATCCGTTCGTTGGCGACGATCTTGTTGCCGCCCATCGGAATCATGCTCATGCTCTCCGTTCCGGCACCGATCATGATGTCGGCTTCACCCAGGCGGATGCGGTCCGCGGCGATGGCAACCGCGTTGAGTCCCGACGAACAGAACCGGTTGATCGTTACCCCTGACACCGTGTTGGGAAAACCGGCCAGCAGCAGCGCGATGCGCGCAACATTCATCCCCTGCTCGGCTTCGGGCATGGCGCAGCCAACCACCACGTCGTCGACGGCGCTTCGTTCGACTGCCGGGACCTGTCCCATCGCCGCATTGAGCGCATGCGCGAGCAAGTCGTCCGGACGGGTATTGCGGAACACACCGCGCGGCGCCTTGCCAACCGGTGTTCGCGCCGTTGCCACAATGTAGGCGTCCTGAACCTGTCTCGTCATTCCGGATGCTCCCAATTCATTTGCAACGGCAACATCGCCCCGTTACTACACAGCCCCGCCACTTCGCACGTCACGAATCGCGTCAATTCCGCAGCGGTTTGCCGGTCTTCAGCATGTGCTCGACGCGCGCCTGGCTTTTCTCGGTGGCGAGCAACTCGATAAATGCCTCGCGCTCGAGATCCAGAAACCATTGCTCGTCAACCGTGCTGCCCGCCTCGACGTCGCCGCCACACATCACGTGCGCCAGTTTGCTGCCAATCAGATAATCATGCTCGGAGATATAGTTGCCCGCCAGCATGTTCTGCATGCCCATCCTGAGTGTTGCAATCGCGCCCCGGCCGGCGACCGGAATGGAAACCGCCCTGAGCGGCGGGCGGTAGCCGGCCGCGTGCATCGCACTCAGCTCCTGCTTGGCGACATGGAGCAACTCGAAGCGGTGCATCACGACACGATCACACTGGCGCAGGAATCCGAGCTCGCGCGAGTGCTCCGCGCTCCGCCCCACCTGTGCCATTGCCACGTTCTCGAACGAGCGCCTGAGGAAGGGAAACAGCTCGCCTCCTTGCGCGTTGGCTGCAGCGCGCTGCGCCAGTTCCTTGCAACCTCCCGCGCCGGGAATCAGCCCGACACCTGCCTCGACCAGGCCCATGTAACTTTCCAGGCTCGCAACGGTCCGGTCACAGTGCATCGCAATCTCGCACCCGCCGCCCAGCGCCATGCCATCGACGGCAGCAACCGTGGGCACCATCGAGTACCGCAAGGCAAGGTTGACGTCCTGAAACTGCGAAATGATGTGCTCGATTTTCTCCAGGCGTCCTGCCATCAATGCATCGGCAACATTGAGCTTTCGCGCCGCATTGAGGATCGCCGCCTCCGCCGAGCGCTTGAGCTTCTTGAATGCCGATGCAAATGCCGATGGTTTGGAGTTGCTCTTACCGCCGCTGGCGCCCTGCAGATTGGCGCCGATCGAAAACGGCGGTTCAGTCTGCCAGATCACCAGCCCCTTGAAACCCTGTTCGGCCTCCTCGATCGCTCGTTCAAGTCCTTCGAGCACGTCCGCGCCGACCGTGTGCATCTTGGACTTGAACGAAATCACGCCGATATCGTCGCCGCTGCTCCACATGCGCACGGCATCGGTTTCGAAAACGGTCTGGCCATATTCGGCCGGTTCGCTGATCAGGCGGTCAGGAAATTCCTGGCGCCGGTAAACCGGCAATCGGGAACGGGCCTGGTCGCGATCGTATTCAGGGCTGTACGAGCCATCTTGCGCGTGCACGCCGGTCCGCTGCGAATCCACCACCCACGCCGGCAATGGCGTACTCGCCATTGTCTTGCCCGCGGCAATGTCAGCGGCGATCCACGCCGCCATCTGCTGCCAGCCGGTTGCCTGCCAGATTTCGAACGGCCCCTGCTTCCAGCCGAACCCCCAGCGGACCGCCAGGTCCAGGTCGCGCGCATTGGCGGCGATGTCCTGCAAATGACAGGCACAGTAATGCAGCATGTCGCGAAACACCGCCCAGATGAATTGCGCCTGGGGCAGTTCGCTCTCGCGCAGTTGCGCAAACCGCTCCGCCAGGTTCCTGTTCTTCAGTATCGCGACGACGGCTTCGTCGGCGCCCTTCCCCGAGGCGACATACTCACCACTGGCACGGTCGAGCACCTGGATCTGTTTTCCGGCTTTCTGATACACACCCTTTCTGGTTTTCTGCCCCAAGGCACCCCGATCGATCAGCGCCTGTAACCATTGCGGGGCATCGTAGTAGCGGTGCCACGGGTCGTCGGCCAACGTATCCTTCAAGGTATTGATGACATGTGCCAGGGTGTCCAGACCAACGACGTCCGCTGTGCGATACGTGGCACTCTTTGGCCGGCCGATGAGGCTGCCGGTAAGCGCGTCCACCTCGTCGAAACCGAGCCCGAAACGCTCGGTATGGTGGAAAGTTGCCAGGATGGAGAAAACGCCGACACGGTTGGCGATGAAATTCGGCGTATCCAGTGCCCGGATCACGCCCTTTCCAAGCGTGGTCGTCAGAAACCCTTCGAGCTGACCGAGCAGGGACTCGCGCGTGTCCGGTCCGGGGACAAGTTCCACCAGATGCATGTAGCGCGGCGGGTTGAAAAAGTGCACGCCGCAAAAACGCTCACGCAGTTGCTCGGGCAACGCGGCGGAGAGCGAGGCAATCGACAATCCCGACGTGTTGGTCGCGAATACGGCAGTGTGACTGATATGCGGCGCGACGCGTTCGTACAACGCGCGTTTAAGATCCATGCGCTCAGCGATCGCCTCGATGATCAGGTCGCAATCGGCGAGCCGGTCGAGATGTTGATCGTAGTTTGCCGCCTGGATATGCGCGGCAAGGGATTTGCGTGCGAGAGGTGCCGGCTCCAGTTTCGCCAGTCCGTCAATCGCCTTGCGAACGGTATCGTTCGGGTCGCCGTCCTTCGCCGGTAACTCGAACAGCAACGTTTCGACCCCTGCATTGACGAGATGCGCGGCGATCTGCGCGCCCATCACACCGGCGCCGAGAACGCCGGCTCTTCGAACCTTCAGAAGATCGGAATCAGCCATGCACCTAGCTTACCGCAAACCCGCTGCAATGGCAGTCGGATTCGCGAGCCGGGTGCATGGCCTTACCCTCGGTGGGGCAGCATAGCTTTCAGAGACGCGGTCTTAGAAGGCGAGCGTGTACTGGACGCTGAACACATCTACCGAACCTTCATAGTTACCGGTGACTGTGGTTTGAGTTACAGCGTTGGGTGTGCCGTCAGGATTCAACTGCGACTTGGTGTGGTTGATGGTAGCGTCATCAATGAAAATGTGTGCATAACCGAAATCAAATTTGCCGCTCTGGCCGACTTTGACCTGGCCGCCGATGGAAATCCAGGTACGGTCGTTGTCAGGAATGCGCACCGTGCGCGTCTCGGCATTCTTGACCGGCGTCTCGTCAAAAGCGAGACCGGCTTTCAACGTCCATTTGTCGTTCAGGACATAATTGCCGCCAATCGAGTATCGGAAGGTGTCATCGAAATCCAGGACTAGCTTGTCCAGATAAGCACCTGTCGCGGGATCGACGATGCTGATCGTATCAACGCTGCTCCAGCCTGTGCGGGTGATGTCGGCCAGCAACTCGAAGCGATC
>Ga0209536_100003070_pt1 | contig 27001 bp, 30 predicted proteins | sample DeeMarSeWOR28_12_FD_187461 | JGI IMG/M metagenome (GOLD analysis project Ga0209536, IMG submission 187461) | Marine sediment microbial communities from White Oak River estuary, North Carolina - WOR-2-8_12 (SPAdes) (version 2) | ecosystem: Environmental > Aquatic > Marine > Intertidal zone >... | reverse complement strand
GGTGGTAGATTTGATCGCCCACCTGATCGGCTGGGATTTCACCAATCTGGCTGCTGCTAAGGATATCCAAGCCGGGAAGCTGCCCGAGTTTTATGCCCGTCAAGACAAGGATTGGAAAACCTTCAACGCCGAATTGGTAGCGAAATACAAACGTGATGATTTCGAGGAATTGTCCGCGCTGGCGCGTGACTCTCAGGGTCAGTTGATCGCTTATCTGGAAAGCCTCCCGGCGGAGGCCTTCGAAAAGGACTTCGGTGTGCGCACTGGGAGGAATTACAAGGTCACGATTGCGCGCTTGTTGCAGGCTGAATTAAAGGATGGGCAGGAACATTTGGAACAAATACAAGCTTTTTTGGCAAACCAAAACGCCCGTGGGTGAACCCAGCGGGCTATTGGCTAAAGGACGCTCAAGCGCCCTGCGTTTGTGAGCCCCGGAGGGGCTTGAGCATTTAGCCTGGTTATTTATAACCGGGCGGATAAATTGTTAAACCAAATTTCGGGAACATCAGGAATTGCTCATGCCCTATTGGAAATTGTTCTATCACATCACCTGGGGAACCAAAAACAGATTAGCGCTCATCGAACCAGTCTGGGAATCTGATTTGTATGGCTTTCTGTGGGGCAAGGCCACGGCATTAGAGTGTATTCCGCACGCAGTCGGCGGTATGCCCGATCATACCCATGTGGTCATTTCCATTCCGCCAAAGATTGCGGTGGCGAAACTCATCGGTCAACTTAAAGGAGCAAGCTCGCATCATATCAATGAAAAATACGCGAGTGGCTCTTTCGCATGGCAAGCAGAATACGGCGTTTTTAGTTTCTCAGAGAAAGCCTTGCCCACGATTGTGGAGTATGTGAAAAATCAAAAGAAACATCATTCAGAAAACACGCTCAATTCTCAATTGGAAAATCTATCTTTATAGGTATTTACCATGAACCCCATCACCATCTCCAAAACCACCCATCGCCGTTTCGTCATGGGGGTACAGGGGTTATGGCCCGGTCGTCGCTTTTCCGGGAAAGAGGGCGTCGCGGCGGCCTTGCGTCAAATGGATGGCTTGCAGCTCGATCCGCTCAATGTGATCGCCCGCAGCCAGGATATTGCCCTGTACGGTCGCGTGCTGGAGTATCGGCCGGAATACCTCTATCAGGCCACCTACGAGGAACGCGGCTTTTTCGATTATGGCGGTACGCTCTTTCTCTATCCCATGCCCGAACTGCCCTACTGGAAGCTGCACATGCAGCGCGCACGGGAATGGAAACGGTTGAAAACCTTCCGGGAAGAACACCCCGAAACCGTCAAACAGGTGCTGGAAGCATTGCGCAGCAACGGGCCGATAGCCAATCGCGATTTCAAGGGCAACAAGAAACTGGTCAACAACTATCGCGGCGGCAAGGATACATCTGTTGCCTTGTATTCACTCTGGATCACGGGTGAAGTGATGATCCATCACCGCGACGGCTTTGACCGCGTCTATGACTTGACCGAGCGGGTTGCTCCCGCTGAATTCAACTGTTCCGCCCCCGAACAGGAATCTGAAGACTTCTTCGCACGAAAGACAATTTCCTTCCTTGGGATCATGCGTGAGAAACGCTGGCGCATCAGCTTTTCGAATTACATCCAGCGCAAACTTGACACTAAAGAAACCAAAGCCTGGCTGGATAAACTGTACGAACAAAAAGTTATCACACCCGTACAGATCGAAGGATCAAAGGAGCGCTGGATCGTCCTGACAGAAGACCTGCCGCATCTTGAGACGCTGGAGGCTGGAAAAGTCCCGTCAGCGTGGACTCCGCTCGGGCCGGGCACGCAGGACGAAGTCACGTTCGTGGCGCCGCTGGAAATTGTCAGTGTACGCGGGCGGGCCAAGCAAGTCTTCGATTTTGAATACATCTGGGAAGTCTACAAACCCGTCGTGCAGCGTCGCTGGGGCTATTACGTGCTGCCCATCCTGTACGGCGATGACCTGGTCGCCCGTCTCGATCCCAAACTCGACCGCAAAACCATGACGCTGCACATCAACGGCTTCTGGCTGGAAGAGGATGCGCCCGTGAATGAGCCCGCTTTCGCCGATGCACTTGGCAAAGGGCTGGCGCGGTTTGCTTCCTTTGTGGAAGCGCGGCAGGTTGAGATGGATGCGATTGCACCCAGGAAATTACGGGAACATGTGCGCAAAATCATCAAACGATAATAGAATTAGATTCCTCTAAAGGAGGAAACTATGGAAACAATAACTTTAGACGGAACCAGCCTGACTTTCGACCAAGTCTCCGCCGTGGCTTACGGGCAACCGAACGCGCCACGCGTGGAGATCAGTGCGGAGGCCGCCAAGCTGGTGACGCGCGCCGCGGATGCAGTGCAAACCCTGCTCGAGCGTGGTGTGATCGCGTATGGCATCACAACAGGCTTCGGAGCGTTCAAAGATCGCATCATCCCGCCCGATCAGGTGGAACAACTGCAACGCAATATCCTGGTGAGCCATTCGGTGGGCGTCGGCGATCCGTTCGACATACCCACCACGCGCGCGATTATGCTAATCCGTGCCAACACCTTGGCGCGCGGGCATTCGGGCATCCGTCTCTCCACCCTGCAATTGCTGGTGGACATGCTCAACGCGGGGGTGCATCCGGTCATTCCCGAAAAGGGGTCACTGGGCGCGAGCGGTGACCTGGCTCCACTGGCGCACATGGCGCTGCCTATCATTGGCGAGGGGTTGGTCAATTACCACGGCGAAGTGCTCTCAAGCTCTGAAGCCTTTCAGCGCGCTGGATTGACTTCCATCAAGCTGGCCGCCAAGGAAGGGCTAGCCCTCACCAACGGAACATCGGTCATGACTGCGCTGGGCGTGCTGCAGACTCTCCGTGCAGAACGCTACAGCCAGACCGCCGACATCGCAGGCTGCTTGAGCCTGGAAGCGTTGAATGGAACCGATCTGGCCTTCGATGAGCGCATCCATAATTTACGCCCGTATCCGCGGCAGACAGAATGTGCCAGTTATCTGCGTAGTTTGCTCAAGGACAGCCAGTTCACGCGCGAGCACACCTCGCTTAACGTGCAGGATGCCTACACCCTGCGCTGCATCCCGCAAGTGCACGGCGCGGTCCGCGATGCGATTGCCTATGCGCGCTGGGTTTTTGAGATCGAGCTGAACGCCGTCACCGATAACCCGCTGATCTTCATTGACGAGAACGAGGAGATCACGGTTTTATCCGGCGGGAATTTCCACGGTGAGCCGCTTGCGATCGCGATGGATTATCTGTGTTTTTCAGTGGCTGAATTGGGAAACATTTCAGAGCGAAGAACGATGCGTTTGACAGATGAATGTTCAAATAGTAATGTCCTGCCCGCGTTTCTCACACAAGAAGGTGGGTTGAATTCCGGCTTCATGATCCTGCAATACACCGCCGCCGCGCTTGCCACGGAGAATAAAGTTCTTTCGCATCCCGCCAGCGTAGACACGATTCCCACTTCTGCAAACGTGGAAGACCACGTCAGCATGGGTGCCACTTCCGCGCTCAAACTTCGCGATGTGCTTGATAATGTAGAAAGAATTCTGGCTATCGAGTTGATGTCCGCGGCGCAGGGGGTTGACTTCCGCCGGCAGGCCATCGGGTCAAAGAAACAACTTGGTCAGGGCACGCGCGGCGTGTACGCGCTTATCCGCGAGCATATCCCGTTTATTGAATCGGATACAACCATGTACGGTCACATTGAATCCATGCGCAAACTGGTTGCGGATGGGGAAGTTGTGGGTCGAGCTTTTGATAAATAGCGTGGGTTCAGTAAGAGATGAATAAGGTTGTGTTCGCGTGAAGAAATGAGCCATGACGAAAAACAGTCAAATCATCCATATCGGAATCCTGGTGCTGACCTTCGAAAAGATGCTCCAGCACCTGCTCACCGCGGTCTTTTTCCTGGTCGATATCCCTGGCATAGGTCGCCCCGATATCGGCCCGACCTTCCAATTCAGTGATACCACGATGGTAGTGCTTAACGTCATCGTGTTTATCTTGTTTGGTCTGGGCTTTTGGAGCAAATTGCAAGGCAGGGGCTGGCACCGGCCTTTACTGGTTGGTTTGGCTGTCTTCGACATCCTGGCAGAGTTTGTCTTCCATGGCTTTTTCTTTATCACCGTATCCGTAATCGTTTCGGCCACGTTGCTCGTGCTCTTCAAACTGGATGCGAACAAAAGCAAAATATAGTTACATCTGTGATCGAGAATCAGTATAATTATTTTTAGAGGTAATTATGAATAACCGTCAATTAGCCGACTCCTTCACATTGATCGCCGACCTGCTCGAGATCAAGGGTGAGATCATCTACAAAACTTTGGCCTACCGCAAGGCTGCTGAAAACCTGACATCCCTGGGACGCGATGCCAGCGAATACTGGAAAGAAGGCAAACTCAAGGACATCCCCGGCGTGGGGCAGGCCATCGCCGACAAGATCGATGAACTGCTCAGCACCGGTGAATTGGAATACCTGAACAAGCTGGAAGCCGAAGTCCCGCCCGGATTGGCCGGGTGGCTGCAAGTGCCGGGGATGGGACCCAAGAAAGTAGCTCTGATCTGGAAGGAACTGGGCATCACCAAGCTGTCTGAGTTGGAACAAGCAGCCAAAGACGGGAAACTGCGCGACCTGCCCGGAATGGGCGCAAAATCGGAAGCACAGATCATCGACGGGATCGCATCGCTCGCCCGACGCTCAGGCCGGCTCCCGCTTGGACGCGCCTGGCCGCTGGCCCAGGAAATCATCGCTAAACTGCGCCAGGTAGACGGTGTGACAGCCGCCGAACCGGCCGGGTCACTACGCCGCATGCGTGCCACCGTCGGCGACTTGGACATTTTAGTAGCCGCGAAAGACTCGGCTCCCGTGATGGAAGCCTTTACCACCTTGCCCGGCGTGACGCGCGTGCTGGGACAAGGTGAGACCAAGTCCAGTGTTGAGTTCACGGATGGAGTCCGTGCGCAGTTGTGGGTACACTCGCCGGAAAAGTTCGGCACAGCGCTGCAATACGCTACCGGCTCCAAAGACCACAACGTGCGCCTGCGCGAACTGGCGCTTGACAAGGGGCTTTCGCTTTCCGAGCATGCTCTCACCAAAACGGATGGCTCCGGCGAAATCACCTGCGCCACAGAAGAAGAAGTCTACGAAACGCTTGGCCTGCCCTGGATTCCACCCGAACTACGCGAAGACCGTGGCGAGGTCAAGGCAGCCAAAGAAGGGGTACTCCCAAAACTGATCGAAGTCGAAGATATCCATGCCGATTTGCAAACACACTCGAATTGGTCAGATGGAAAACTGTCCATGCTGGAGATGGCCCGCGTCGCTGCGAAACGCGGCATCAAAGTGATTGCCTTCACCGACCATTCCATCAGCCTGGGCGTGGCCAACGGCCTGAGTATGGAGCGCCATGCCGAGCAGCAGAAAGAGATCGAAGCTGCGCAGAAAGAACTGGGAGACAGCATCCGCATCTTGCATGCCACCGAAGTCGAAATCAAGGCTGATGGCTCGCTGGACTATCCGGATGAATTCCTGGCCTCGCTCGACCTGGTGGTTGCTTCATTGCACACCGGTCTGCGCCAGCCACGCGAGAAGGTCACCGAGCGCATGCTCAACGCCGTCCGCAACCCGCACGTGGACATCATCGGTCACCCCACCGGACGCCTGATCCCCGAACGGGAAGGCGCTGACCTGGACATGGATGCCGTTTTAAAAGCCGCAGCCGAAGGTGGTGTGGCGTTGGAGATTAATGCGCACCCCTCACGCCTCGATCTGGAAGACATCTATGCCAAACGCGCCAAAGAGATGGGCATCCCAATCAGTATCAACACCGATGCTCATTCTGAAGCCGACCTGGAAATGTTGAACTTCGGCGTTGCCACCGCCCGCCGCGCCTGGCTGACGGCTGAAGATGTGATCAATACCTGGCCCACTGAGAAACTGCTGGACTGGTTGAAGAAGCGCGGATAAAGTACCTTTGTTGGGATAAGTATTGGAACTTTGCATAAGTGCTCTCGTTGCTGCACCGTATTCGGGTCACTTTCTCTAGCAGCGAGGACGCCGCTTAGAGCCTGTTAGTTTTTTAACTTATGCAAGTGATTTATTTAATTTTTCAGAATTGGGCTTAGCAAGGCACTACGTTCGAACAATACCAACATTCCATCATCAATAACCCGTTTTGTCCCCGGGTCTAACGGCGGTGCGATCCAATCAGGGGTGGTCAGGCCGTATTCCACTTCGTGCCCATCCCGATACCAGACTCGCAGTGAAGTCAGTTTGCCGTACTCTTCAATTTTGTGTCTTTCGACTGTGCCGAAGCGTTCTGCCCAGGTAATGTCGGCTAGATATTTTTCGGGTTGGTCGGTGAGCAAGACCAGGTCAATATCGGAGTTGTCGTGCGTGGCGGCACGCGCATATGAACCAACCAATGCAACGGCATGCACATCTGCTTGCGCTGAAGCCCAGGCAACGAACCCATCAATAAAATCGCGGATATGTTCAATCGTTTTCATTTGTATGCCAGCGCAGAATAAAACTCGCGCAGAAAGCTGGATGGATGTATCGCCAATAAACGCGGTTCGCTAAAGCCAGCGCGCGGCGCCAACTCGCGGAAAGTCTCAAACGACAGCGGATGCGGCACCCAGGGATTGCCCCGATCCACGTTGTATTCAACCAACAAAAATACTCCCTGCGGCTTCAGGAATGTGCCAACGTGGCGTAATATCTTTTCCTTGTCACGGAAATAATGCAGGGAATTGGCCATCAGAATGCCATCGAGCGGAGGCAAATCAAGTTCGCGGGTGAAATTGGCGAGGATAAGATGTAAATGGTCAGAAGCACCAAAGCGGGCACGGTGAGTACGCTTCAGCTCGGCGAGACGGGCCTGGTCACGGTCAATGGCGTAGATTTCCGCGCTGAGGCCGAGCAGTTCTCGCAAGGCCAACGTAAACGCGCCGGCACCAGCCCCCAGGTCCGCAAAAGATGCGCCCGGGATTAAGTCCGCCGGAAGGAGAAGGTTTACGTGATTATAATGGTTCATCGGGGAGATGTTACCACGGTCAGTTTTCCAATCTTTGCAAAATTGATAGGCGAGTTGCGTAACTAAATTAGTACTTTTGCGTCATGGGGTTGAAACATTTTAGAAAAATCAGATTCTTTTTCTCTTATTCAGGTAAACACCAAATAAAAATGGAACAAAATTTCACACCCAATCCAACTCTCGGACGATTTCAGAACCACGGTTATGAATACCTGAGTTCAATCTACCGGATGAAAGAAGAGCATGATCAGCTTTCATCTCGAGGCATCACACCGTTTATTATGCCGGTGAAGGTTTTGTCAGTTGCCTGCCTGGCCATTGAAGAATATCTCAACGTGGCAGGCTTTAGAATCGACTCCAACTGGAAAGAGTTTGATCACGAGACTGAACCAATTCGAGAACGACTCGAATACATTTATAAATTGTTGGAAAAACCAATCAGCTTTGAAACAGGCATCTGGAAAGATGTGTTAGAGCTTTTTGAAATGGAGAAGCGCATTAAAAAAAATTCGTTGGGTTTGATAAAATATCACCAGAAAGAAATCCCTGAGATCATCAAAGATGCCACAAAGAGATATCCTATCCAGCTCTCACAAGCCCTTGCTGAAAGAGCCATTGAACTATTGCTAAACCACTCAAGCTTGAGTTTTCCTTTAGAAAGAGTAATGAATCTGGTTTAGTAGGGATCACACAAAATCACTTTACGGGACAGGCAGCCACCTGTCCCGTTTTTGTTTAATCTCGGGAACTTTTTCTCCAACTTTGACGTCACAGGAAAAGTCATAGTTGGAGGTGCAAAATGAAAACTGTATCGAATTTCCTGGCAGGGGTCGCAATTCTTTTGCTCACAGCCTGTTCTCCAGTGCTTAAGGTGAATGCTCCCCTTGGAGATCCGAGTCTCATACAAACACAGGCCGCGGAAACGATAGATGCCATGCAGGTCGAATCTTCTTTGACGATGGAAGCCATGCTCACACAGGTGGTCACTCCGACCGACACCCCGCCTCCATCTCCAACAATCACTGCTTCCCCTACTCCAACATTATTCCCGCCCACACTGACCCCTGTTTCAACCTGCGATTGGGTATCTTTTGTCAAAGATGTCACCATCCCCGATGCCACTATCTGGATTCAGGGCACGACCATTACCAAAACCTGGCGGCTCAAGAACCGCGGTACTTGCTCGTGGGCGCCGAACTATGCCCTGGTATTTGTCAAAGGTGCGCAAATGGGCGCCCCGACTGTGGTCAGCCTGCCCAGAAACGTTAATCCCGGCGAGACGATCGATCTCTCCGTCACCCTGACCGTGCCTGAAGCACCCGGTCACTATGTTGGCTACTGGATGTTGCGCAACGCATCTGGCACACTCTTCGGCTACGGTGATAAAGCCGATAAAGCGTTCTTTGTAGATCTGTATTCTGGCAATCGCAAATCCGGTTCCGTGATGGGGCGAATATGCTTTCCGGGTGAACGCGTCCCGCCGATGACAATCTACTTGCAGCGCACAGATAAAGATGGCATCACTGAAATTCCAGTCTCCTGGGACCAAACCAAATATGATGCAGCTCTAGAGCCCGGCACTTACAAGGCCTATGCCTGGACACCCAATTTCGGCTTAGGAGGCGCTTATACTTATTCAGATCACTCTCTCAAGTATTTTGAAATCAAGCGCGGCATAACCACCGAAGATATAGATATTTGTGATTGGTATGGCGGCCCCGGAAGTGTGCCTTATCCGCCTTCTTACAGGTCAGCAACGATCTCTGGTCATCTATCCTATCCAAGTGAATTCATCCCGCCCTTGCGTGTGGTGGCTTTCAATGGGACGGATGGAACTTATTCCTGGGTAGATGCAATCCAGAATCAGCAATATTATGAGATCACAGGCCTGAATCCGGGAGATTACACAGTTGTCGCTTATTATCGTGGAACCAATATGGCTGGTGGATACACAAATTTTGTGCTCTGTAACTTCGCGCCCGGATGCAACGACCACAGTCTCAAAAGTGTTCACATTGATACTGGGACAGGTGTTTCAAATATAGATCCTGGAGATTGGTATGCGCCCGAAGGCACTTTTCCGCCAGATCCTACTCAGTAACTTTTAAAAGGATAAACAATGACAAATAACAAGTTTCTGGCATGGATGTCTTTTGCCCTCTTCATCCTGAGTGCGGGAATAATTCTCATATTTGTATTATTTGCTTCCGTATTCAGTGACCTCGTAGAGAATCCCAGCATCATCGTACTTGTAATCGGAGTTTTTTCTCTTTTGGGAACGATCATGGGTTTCCTGTCCTTCAAAGCCGCGCAGGCCAAGGTCGGCGGGATCGGCGGATTGGTCATTCTGCTTCTGGTTTTGTTCGTAATCCCCGTAGGCAGAGAATCAACTTATAGCCTCCCTCAACCAGAGGTTAGCGTCCAAGAGCAAACTAACCGAACGGGAATCGCAGAAATTGATCACGTCATTGATACCGTATTGGCACGCGATTTGAACGCTCAGATTCAACTGTTACAATTTTCCATACTGCCTTGCACTTATAGAGAAGGGTTAGGTGGCCCACCCAAATGTCTGGATGGTGAAGTTGAAGGAACGGAAATAGAAGTGTTTCCTTTCCTGGGGCCGGAAGGCCATCACATGCATAAGGAAGAGATGGCGGATTGGTCAGGCATCCAGGCGTCAGATGTATATGCTGTATACCGCAACTCAAAACAGGTCTATTCTGATGAGGCTTATCCCGCAGGAGAATATGCAATTATATTCACTACCGATAGCGAGAATTTCTACTTGACGCTCCAGGTCACCGGCGGAAAAATCGTCCGGATTGACAACAACTTCGGTGTTCCTGCTGACATTGATCTAAATCGAGTTGCGTCCGAAATTATTCTGGCACCCTAAAGAAACAGGCATATACATGAAAAAACTGCTTTCATCGTTGTTCTATTCATCTTAAGCGTCGGCTTATCCGGTTGCAGAAGTGAAACTCAGTCACAAAGTTTGTTCAAGGATAATTTCACCATCGGAACGATCGTTGAAGACAAGGAGCAATATCTAATTCCCGGATCCCGTGAACTGTTCAGTAATGAATATGGAACATCTGGGAAGCCCTTCACGCAAAAACAGGAAGAGATTGCCTTACAGATCGATCCATCTGATTTATCGGCGTTCATTGCAGCTATTCAGTCTGGTATTGATGAAGCTATTACCACCAACGGTGCAAGCATTATCGGTCGTGGCTCAGCTGGGTTAACCGGCACTTCTTTTTCCGTTCAATATCGTGAGAATAAGGTATATGGAATAATCAATGTGTGGGGAGTCCGCGGAGAAGGAACAAACTTCTTCTTGATCGTAAGTATCACCGAGAGCTAAAGCATTGGTTCTTCAGATTCTCTGAAATACTCTATAATTGCTGTTGAGTTTCTCATCAAAATTATTTATACTAGTACTGTCCCGATAGATAAGCACCCAAATACCCGGAAAGTACGATTATGATTGATTATGTAACTGTATGCTGAAGATAGATTTATCAATCAAAAATACCTTGTTCGGGCACAAGCAAAGGACGGAAACATGAACAACTCAGCATTAGAAGCCATTCTCGACGTTCTCATTGGCATGGTCTTTATGTGGCTAATTCTCAGCGTTGCCACCATGTCCATTCAGGAGTGGATCGCCAGCTACCTGAAATGGCGTTCCACAAACCTGGAATCCGCGATACGGCGCTTGTTGGGGAACAACCAGTTGTGGGCCGAACAGCTGTATGCACACCCTTTGATCCAGGGATTATCCAAGAAATTAGGCACCAGGCCCTCCTATATCCCAGCAAATAAATTTGCCCTGGCGCTGGTGGATGTCGTCTATACTGCCGGAACTGAGCAGTCCTTTATTCAACAGCAGTTACTGGCCGCCAGAAGAGATATTGACAAAGCACCTGATCAGTTATTGCCATTTCTGGGCTACATGTTCAAGCGCTTTGGGAAATATTTCGAAGGCCTGGGCCATAAGATTACTTATTTGTTTGGATCAAACCGTGGACTTCCCGAGCAAAAATATGAGGGGCTGCTAAAACTCACACAAAATATATTCCATGAAAGTCACTCCGCTGCGTTGGGAGAATTGCAGGAAAAATTGAAGGAATTCTTCCTGGAAGTCATCAGTGATAAAACGACCTTGAGCAGTGGAAAAGAAGTTACTATACTCAGCAAAGACTTTCTGAAAGCCTATCCATACTTCCGAAATTCAATATTTGGGTTGTTGAATATTGCGTTGGAAAACCAACCCGCCTTAAGATTGCGTTGGGCAGAAATTATCGTCAACAATGACCAAAAAATAATCGCCCAGGCGAAGAAAGGATTGGGGGAGGGTCAAACCTTACGCGACAAACTTCGCGAAATCGTTGAAGAAAAAGCCGAGAATTTAGATCTCAGGAACGAGGATATTGAGCTTGTCATTTCCAGCATTCGCCAGACATTGGATGAGATCAACTTTCTACCTGTAGTGGATTACATCCAGGACTTGATCGGCACGAAGCAGGGCATGGATGCTTTGCAAACGCTCAATCCGCCACTCTTCAAATCCCTATCACAATTGAGTCGGGATATCATCGGCATTGCCAATTCGCCGCAAGTTTCCGAAGCTGTCCGCGAACGTTTTGCTGAAGCAGCCGCGAAACTGGAGCAGGAAGAGTTGCAACTCGCTACCATGCGCCTCAATGCCGAAAGTTGGTTCAACGAATCGATGGACCGGCTGGGTGGCTGGTACAAACGTAAAGCACAATTTCTTGCGTTTCTGATCGGCCTTGTGTTGGCTACTGCCCTGAATGTAGATTCTGTAGCATTGGTTGATCACTTATGGAAAGAGCCGGCTGTCCGTGCGGCATTGGCAGCCAATGCCACCGAGTTTGCAAATGAAAATTCGGCGATCCCAACCGTGCCCGTCGAAGGAGATGGAATTACCAACGCGGTAGATTTTTTCAACGCACAGTTCCAGGGTTTAAATATTCCCCTTGGTTGGAATTACGAATCAGTAGTGCTCCAACCAAATCAGATCTGCCGGATTATCCCCATCGGAAAAAATGTCGTCTGGGGTCTTAAGGAGAATAGCACTGCGAATCAATGCCAGAAGATCAGCAATGTGCCCACCGATACCGCAGAGTGGTCCTTCAAAATTCTGGGCATTATCGCCAGCGCTGCCGCAGCGGCTCAGGGTGCCCCTTTCTGGTTTGACATTCTCAAGAAAGTGGTTAACATCCGCGGGTCGGGCGCGAACCCGGATGAAAAGAAGTAAGCATAGTTGACAAGTCGCAACAAGCCCCGGGAATTATCCTCCTCGAGGCTTGCTTAGTTTTGGTGACCAGATGCCCGCTTCCATCCAAACCCAACGCCTGCTTCTTGTTCCCCTGACGTTATCACAACTCCAACTTTATCTCACCAACCTGCCAGCCATAGAAGCTGATCTTGGCCTGTCCATTTCCCGTGACGTATTTACCGAACGCGTCAAAGGCGCTATCAGCAAGAAAATCGAAAAGATGATCGTAATGGATGAAGCGTACCATCTCTGGCAAACTTACTGGCTAATCGTTGTCCGCGTGGATAACGTTGGGGCCGGGCTGGCAGGCTTCAAGTGCGTTCCCGACGCGGACGGTTCAACCGAGATCGGCTATGGTATCGACCCAGCCTATCAAAACAAAGGCTATATGAGCGAAGCCATCAAAGCGCTGGTGGAGTGGGCTTTGGGGCATCCGTATTGCAACACAGTCACGGCGACCGCGGTGGAAAATCCCGCTTCGCGTCGTTTACTGGAAAAACTCGGTGCGCAACTTGTCGAAGAAAACAAAGAATCATCCTCATGGAAAATCGACCGTCCATCATCACACGCTTGAAAGATCATGCCCATGCTCTCAAAACCGAGACTTATGCGCTGTACCTGGCCGTGTGTGACCCGCGCTCCCTGGTATGCAAAAGTCCTGGTTGGAGCGGTTGTGGCACACACCTTCAGCCCTATTGACCTTATCCCTGATTTCATCCCGGTATTGGGCTATCTTGATGACCTGATCATCATACCTGCAGGTATCTGGCTCGCGCTCAAGATGGTTCCACCTGATGTCATGGCCGAGAGCCGGGACAAGGCCTACACCGCGCTCCATACCGAGAAGCCCACAAATTGGGGTGCGGAAGCTGTCATTGTATTCATCTGGCTGATCCTTTCTGCCCTGATAGTCATCTATTTAATTCGCATGGTGAGAAAATGAACCCCGTTGTAATACGACCTGTTCAACCGGAAGACCAATCCGAATGGCTACGCATGAGAATAGCGCTCTGGCCCGAAGGTACACCGGACGAACATTGTGCGGAAATGGATGAAATCTTTTCCGACCCGATGCAGCCGGTTTTCGTTGCAGTAGGAAAAGATGGCAAACTAGGCGGCTTTCTCGAAGCAGGTACGCGCAAGTACGCCGAGGGTTGCGAGAGCAGACCGGTTGGCTACATCGAAGGCTGGTACGTGGACGAAGACCTGCGCGGCCAGAGTATTGGCAAATCACTGGTGATGGCCGCTGAAGATTGGGCACGTTCACAAGGCTTAACCGAGATGGCATCCGACACCTGGGTGGAGAACGAAGGCAGCATTCAGGCGCATTTGAAGTTGGGATATGAAGAAGTAGAGCGGGCTGTCCATTTCGCGAAGAAGTTGGATTAAGCACACTGCGGATTAGCGCTATAATATTTTTATAGAACCCTCCCAAATACAGTGATAGGAGAGTATATGAAACTGGGCGTGTTGACTTTCTTTTCTCTCGGAATCTTTCTTTTATCTGCATGTGGTTCAACTCCAACTGAAGTTGCGCCTGTTAATGACGCACCAGCAGAACCTGCACAAGCCCCTGAACCAACGGAGATGCCTGCTGAAGCAACAACTCCACCTGAACCTGTGGAGGAATCCATGCCATTTGAACTGACCAGCACTGCCTTTGCGGAGGGAGAAACTATCCCTGAGAAGTATTCCTGCAAGGGTGAAGACATCTCCCCGCCGCTGACCTGGGGTGACCCGCCCGCAGGTACCCAATCCTTCACACTCATCATGGATGACCCGGATGCACCCGTTGGCACCTGGGATCATTGGCTGCTCTTCAACATCCCCTCTGGCAAGCGCGGACTGGAGGAGGACCTGCCCATCACAGGGAAGAACCAGGACCCAGATGCAATCTTTGTCGGCTACAACTCGTGGGGGCGCGCAGACTACGGCGGGCCATGCCCACCATCTGGGACACATCGTTATTTCTTCAAACTGTACGCGCTAGATACAACCATCAGCCTGCTACCCGGCGCAGACAAGGCACAGATCGAAGCTGAGATGGAAGAACATATCCTGGCTGAGGCCGAACTGATGGGTACGTTTAGCAAATAAACAATCAAGGTGACAGTCATCTAATTTCTGAACATAGGATTAACATTGACCATCATTGGTGAACTTGCTGCCCTGCTCACATCCGTGGTTTGGGCTGGCACATCGGTCCTTTTTACAAAAGCCACGCAAAAGGTTGGCTCAATCATTGTCAATCGTATGCGTTCCATCCTGGGGCTGATCTATCTAATGCTGTTGAACTGGGTTTTCAATGGCTATTTATTGCCCTTTGATGCCGGAGCAGATCGTTGGCTATGGTTCGCACTTTCCGGCGCGATAGGATACGCGCTGGGCGACGTCTTTCTCTTCAAAAGCTTCCTTTGCATAGGTCCGCAGCGTGGCATGTTGATGATGGCTTTGGCCCCACTGATGAGCGCTGGTCTAGCCTGGATTTTCTTCGGCGAAACGCTAACCGGGATGCAAATGTTAGGTGTAACTGTCACGCTGGCAGGCATTGCATGGGTCATCTTGCGAGGTCGGAAAGGAACGACCGCACAGGCCTGTAGCCCGGTGCAGGGTGTGTTGTATGGGCTGGGCGCGGCCACGGGGCAAGCGGTTGGCTATGTTCTCTCCAAGCAAGGCCTGACGGACGGTTTCTCGCCCATTGCGGGCAATTCCATCCGTATGCTGGCGGCAGTCATCGTATTGTGGGTGCTGGCGAGCGTTCAGGGCAAAGTCAAACTGACTATCAACACCATGCGTGAAAACCCAAGAGTCTTTGGCTGGCTGGCGACGGCAGCCTTCACTGGTCCGGTTATCGGGGCTACACTCTCGTTGTTCGCCTTGCAAAACACGGAAGTCGGTATTGCCAGCACACTGATTGCCCTACCGCCCGTTTTCCTATTGCCCATCAGTTGGGTGGTCTTCAAGGAGAAATTTGACTGGGTCGCTGTCATTGGCACGCTTGTCGCAATGGCAGGTGTTGCCTTATTGTTCTTAACATAGTTTTTGAGCCACGGGTTTCCGTGGCTTTTTTGTCTCTCTTCTTCAACTCTAAAGGAGGAGTTATGGACATCCTGCAATCCGGCATGGGGGAGCTGATTCAACCCTTTGACCTGGACGAGTTCCGCGAGTGGAACCGTACCCACAAATCCCGCAAGCTGATCGACAAACGCATGACCGAACAGGAAGCTGTCAGCAAGTTCGTCTACGATGGCTGTTACATCGGCACCGAGTTATATGGGACGGTGCGTGCCCCGATGTCACTGGCGCGTGAAGTCGTACGCCAAAACAAAAAGGATTTACGCGTCTGTGGACAAGGCGTTCTCGAACTGGACCTGTGGCTTGCTTCCGGTTTAGTGAAGAAACTTGACATCACCTACATCGGCCTCGAAGTTTATGGGACATCTTCCGCGCTCCGACGGGCAGTCGAATCAGGACAGGTGGAGAAATGTGTCGAGTGGTCGAATGGCGCCATCACCTGGCGCATGAAAGCGACCGCAATGGGTATCCCTTTCCTGCCCACGCGCTCCATGCTCGGGACCGATACGCTGGCTTATAGCGCTGCCAAAGTGATTGAGGATCCGTTCACCGGAATGAAAGTCGCCTTGCTGCCCGCGCTCGTTTTGGATGTGGCCCTTATCCACGTCCACCGCGCGGACAAATACGGCAACTGTCAGATCGAGGGTATCAGCGGCTTTGCTGCAGAAATGTCTCGTGCCTGCAAACGCCTGATCGTCAGCGCTGAGGAGATCATACCGACCGAAGAAATTCGCAAGAACCCTGACCGCACCATCATTCCCTACTATCTGGTGGATGCAGTCGTCCACGCCCCCTATGGCTCGCATCCCGGCGAGATGGCTTATGACTACGGTCGCGACGAACCCGGCATCAAAGAATGGGTCGATATGAGCAAAACAGCCGAGGGCGCTAAAGAATATTTGGATAAATATGTGTATGGTCTCAAGAACCATGACGAGTACCTGCAATTGATCGGGGTAGAAAAGCTGCAAGATTGCGTAGAATTACGCGAGCGGAGGGAAGCATGAGCGAGACAACTTACTCCAAGAACGAATTATTGATCTGTGTCTCAGCGCGGCTGTTTGAAGATGGTGCCACCTGCTTCATCGGCACAGGCATCCCTATGCTGGCGGCTATGCTGGCGGCTAAAACGACTGCACCCAACCTTGTTCCGGTATTCGAGTTTGGCGGAACTGGCGCGATCATGGAAGAACTGCCGCGCGCCGTAGGCGAAGCGCGTACCTGGCACAAAGGCATTTCCGCGCTAGGCATTTGTGACACCATGGAAACTGCCCAACGCGGCTTCATCGATTATGGCTTTTTAGGTGGCGCGCAGATTGATCCCTACGGCAACCTGAATTCGATTGTCATCGGTGAACATGCGCATCCAAAAGCCCGTCTGCCAGGCTCAGGCGGTGGCAATGACGTGGGTAGTCACTGCTGGAAAACGGTAGCAATCATGCAGCACGATACGAGGCGCTTTGTCCCCAAAACGGACTTCGTCACCACCCCCGGATTCCTGTCTGGGCCCGGTGCGCGCGAAGAGGCTGGACTTCCAAAGAACACCGGCCCGGCCTATGTGGTCTCTACCCTGGCTGTGATGGACTTCGACCCTGAGAGCAAACGCATGCGCCTGAAGGCCACCCATCCCGGTGTCAGTGTAGATGACGTGGTTTCAGTTACAGGTTTTGAGCTGATTATCCCAGATAAAATCGAAGCCAACGCTCCACCCAGTAGCAAAGAACTGCGTTTACTTCGTGAAGAGATCGACCCGGAGAAATTGTATATTTAGTAAGAGCGGGGTTAACTCGCCCCTGCTAATCTAATTGGAGAGAAAACCGACAATGGACATCGCCATCATGATCGAAGGCCAGAATGGATTGAACTGGCCACGCTGGAAGAAGATCGTAAAACTCGTGGAAGATCTGGGATTCGCAGGGTTGTATCGCTCAGACCACTTCACCAACGCCACGCCGCCGGATATTGACTCACTGGATCTATGGGTTTCTTTAACCTGGCTGGCAGAAAACACAAAGCGCATCGATTTTGGCCCCTTGGTGACACCGTTCTCTTTCCGGCATCCGGTACATACCGTGCGCATGGCTTCTGCGGTGGATGATCTCTCCGGTGGCCGTTTGGCACTCGGCTTGGGGGCGGGCTGGCAGGATCGCGAACATGAGAAGTTCGGGTTCCCGCTCCTGGATGTTGACGGTCGTTTCCGCCGCATGGAAGAAGGCCTGGACGTGGTCACCCGTTTACTCCAAAGTGATGAGCCGTCTGATTTTTCGGGTGAATTCTACACCTTGCAAGATGCGCTCATGCTGCCCCGCCCGGCTCGTCCTGGCGGACCGCCTATCCTGATCGGCGGAAACGGCGAAAAGCGGACTTTGCCCCTGGCAGCACGCTTTGCCGATGAATGGAACGCCGTCTTCACCATAGCGGATGAAGTCCGTAGGTTGAATATTGTTCTGGATGGCATGTTGGAAGACCAGGGTCGGAAGCCCGGCGATGTGCGCCGCTCCCTGATGACTGGCTGTATCTTTGGTCAAACAGATAAAAAGGTAAAGGAAGTAAGTGCCGTTTATGGAGATACTACACTATCTGAAATCCGCGAAGAAGGCTTCATCATTGGAACCGGCTCACAGTTTTCAGAGCAACTGGTACAACTCGCAGAAACGAACATCGACAGGGTCATGCTGCAATGGCTTGATCTGGATGACCTTGATGGATTGGAAGGATTAGCAAAAGCTGTCTTATGATCCTCGCCACACTTTGCTACATCAAACACGATGGCCATACCCTGATGGTTTATCGCAACAAAAAACCCAAGGACATGCACGCCGGCAAATGGAACGGGCTGGGTGGCAAGTTCGAGGCGGGGGAGTCGCCTGAAGAATGCGCAGTCCGTGAGGTGTGGGAAGAAGGGGGGTTGAAAATTCGGAATCCAAAATTACATGGCCTGCTCATGTTCCCAAATTTCAAAGAGGATGATTGGTATGTTTTCGTCTTTACTGCCAGAGAATTCGAAGGTGAGCTGATAACTAACTTCCCCGAAGGTAAGCTGGAATGGATTCCCGATGAAAAACTCACGTCGCTCAATCTGTGGGAAAGCGACCAGATCTTCTTTCCCTGGTTGGAGAAAGATAAATTCTTTTCAGCTAAATTTATCTACCAGGGAGACGAGATGCAAGGTTATGATGTAAATTTTCATCCATAGTGTAAATGCTCTCGACGGGGTTCAACCCCGTCGAGAGCATTTAATCAGGTGATGATTTAGATTTTGTTTTCCTCTATCCACTCATTTACGCCCTCTAAATCATACAATTCCATAATCCAGCCAATAAATTCAGGGAATGCACCTTCCGGAACATGAACCCAGCCTTCCCGAACATGGATGTAGTAACTACCAGACAAATATTGTGTACGATCCCATCCTTCAGGAACGCGGTCCAGATACACCCTGCCTCCACCAAACCAGACATGTGGTTGAGAACCATCCCAGCGGTTTGGGCTTGCGCGCACATTTTCAATCTTTACCACCTGCGCGCCTCCCCATCCCTGGCTGTTGAGTGCGATCACTGCTTCTTCTGCAGTAGCATAGATGCCCTTGTTTTTAGCTAATTCGATTTGAGAGGTTGCATGAAACCAGCAAAACGCGAAGAAGAGCGGAATCAGGCTTACCAAACCTGCTAATACCCAAAACCATTTTTTCGTACGCCGCTCTGTTGCTGCCGTATTTAATTCTCGTTCCTTTTCTGCTATGGAGGGCTGAGACTGTTTCAGCAGCATCCAGATTCCGGTGCCAGTGATCAGGCCGGGCAAAATCAGGATAATAATTGATTCTAAATAACTCGTAATCGAGCGGCCGCTCAACAATATGGAACCGGCTGCAAGCATATCGATCACTACTATCCAGATGGCGTTTTTGAGAACCTTTCGCAAGACCATCCATTGTGCGATTCCAACAATGGCCCCAATCAACGGTAAGAACACATACTTTCCCCATGAAGGGATGGCTATTAAGTTGTTCGAAATCGAAATAACCATCCCGATGAGAATTCCCGCAACCAACAGACCAATCCCTGTGCCCAGAAACCAGGATCTCGCGCGCGGAAGATGCTTGCGTAGCATCAACCATTGAGAGGTGGCATAAGATAACGCGAACCCGCAAAAAAAACCAACAAGCTCTAAGGTTTCACCGCTAACACCTGACAATATTCCAATCTTTGCCCCCAGGTTATGGAGAAATAACAAAAGAGCCGTAAAGGGCGCTTTCAGTAGCCATCCTGCAAGGATGGCTGCCGTCGTAAGGAATGTCCAGCGCAATATCCAGGGCCAGTCAGGGGTCTTAATCATGGACATTGAAACCCTTCCATTCTGGTAAATATCAACCGCATGCATACTGTTTTCTGCAGCTATTTTTCTCAGAGATTGCCACTCGTGCCAGCGTTCGCGGACTATTGAAACCGCGAGACTTTTCAGTTCATGGAAATATATGGTGAGTAATTCACCGTTTTCCGCCCCCTCTGTCTCGTCCACAACTCTCAGGAATATATCCTGCAATTCATCACCAAAATTCGCGCGAAAACGACTGGGGTAGAGAGATAACATCCCCATATACAACCGCTCGATGACGAAACGCAAATTACGGCGCATTATTCCTATCCCTGTTCTCGAGCATCTTTAAGCTGTGGGAGATTTATTAGCTTCTGCAACCGGTCTATCTCTGCCTGCAAGATGCTCCGTCCATACTCTGTAAGCTGGTAAAGTTTGCGTTCCCTGCCATTGATAACCTGGGGAGCTTCAAGTCGTTCTATCCAGCCATCTTCGAGCATACGTCTTAATGCGCTGTACAGGGTACCCGTAGCCAAAACCACGCGCGATTCACTCATCGCCTCCACTTCCTTCATGATAGCGTATCCATGTTTTGGTGTAACAGAGAGGCTCAGGAGAATAAAGAATGATGTTTCTGTCAGAGGCAGATGTTGTTGTGATTCCATTAAAAAACCATATGTGTAATGTCACTATATATAGTGCAACTACATATTACAGTTTTTTCGAACAAAAGTCAATAGGGTTGGCATTTTGTAAGTATAATGATGGAGATGCCCATTTTAGTTGACAAACATATCCTGCTGGGCGTGACCGGCTCTATCGCGGCCTACAAAGCCGCCGATCTGGCGTCCAAACTGGCGCAGGCCGGCGCGCTCGTGGATGTGATCCTGACCCCTTCCGCTGAAAAATTCGTCGCGCCGCTCACCTTCCAGTCGGTCACGGGTCGCCGTGCTTACACTGACGCTGACCTGTGGGGCGCGGAATCGCACGTACTGCATGTTGGTCTCGCACATCAGGCCGACCTGCTGGTCATCGCACCCTGCACGGCCAACACAATTGCCAAGCTAGCGCACGGCCAGGCGGACAATCTGCTGACCGTCACCGCCCTGGCATCAACATGCCCCACCCTGATCGCCCCCGCGATGGAAAGCAACATGTTCGCCCACCCGGTCACGCAGGAAAATGCTATCAAGTTGAACGAGCGCGGCGTATATTTTGCTGGCCCGGCCGAGGGACATTTAGCTTCCGGTGAAAGCGGACGCGGACGTATGCTGGAGACATCCGAACTGATTGGACACATCCGCCTCGTACTCGGACATCACGGCCTGCTGGCCGCTAAAAAAGTTGTGGTCACCGCCGGAGGGACTCACGAGCCGCTCGACCCCGTGCGGGTGCTGACCAACCGTTCATCGGGCAAACAGGGCTACGCGCTGGCACAGGCTGCCCTGGATGCAGGCGCAGATGTGTGCCTGATCTCAACTGTCAATTTGCCACCTCCAGTGGGCGCGCGCATTGTAGGAGTACAAACCGCGCAGGAGATGCTGGAGGCTGTTCTGGCAGAAGTCGCCACCGCCGATGCACTTATCATGGCCGCCGCGGTGGCAGACTTCCGCCCGAAAGAAGTGTCTGCAAACAAGATGAAGAAGCGGGACGGGATTCCGCAGATCGAACTCGAGCCCGCGCCGGACATTTTGGAGGCGGTAGCAAGTTTAGGCCCCGAAAAGAAGCGGCCCAAAGTCGTGGTGGGCTTTGCGGCTGAATCTCAAAGTCTGCTTGAAAGCGCTACAAGTAAGTTACAATCTAAGAAACTGGATATCATTGCCGCCAACGATATTTCTGCCACTGATGCCGGGTTTTCCGTCGATACCAACCGGGTGACCCTGCTGTATGAAGATGGCAGAAGCGAGGCATTGCCGCTTATCAGTAAATTTGAAGTGGCCGAAACCATCATAGCTCGCATCGCGGCGCTTTTGGAGTAGTACATGCGCATTTTGGTCATTTCAGACGTCCACGCCAATTACACCGCTCTCGAAGCTGTGTTGAAAGACGCTGGCCAGGTCGATGAGACCTGGTGTCTGGGAGACATGGTCGGTTACGGCCCGGATCCCAACGCCTGTGTCGAGGAAATACGTGATTTGCCCATGCTAACCTGTCTGTTGGGTAATCATGATGTGGCTGTAATCGGCAGGATGCCTTTTGAATCGTTCAACGGTGATGCGCGCCGTTCCTTGGTGTGGCATGAACGCGTGCTGGCTCCCACGAATGCAGACTTTTTACGCTCGCTGCCTGAAAACCCTAAAGTGCGCGGCGATGTGACCATGGCGCACGGCAGCCCGCGTGATCCGGTGTGGGAATATATTATCAATACGCTTTCGGCACGCTTGAACTTTGATTTCTTCGATACCAACTGGTGTTTTGTGGGGCATTCCCACATCCAGTGCCTGTTCCAACTTGACGAAAAACGTGACCGCATCTCCCTGGACGCGCCGCACATCGGCGAAGCGATGCAATTGACCAAACGCGCGATCCTGAACCCCGGCTCGGTTGGCCAGCCACGTGACCGAGATCCGCGTGCGGCTTACGCTATCTTCGATCCGGAAGCCGAAACCTGGGAAGCGCGCCGTGTGGAATATGACATCGCTGAGGTACAGGAGCGCATTCGCCAGGCTAAATTACCGGAGAAGCATGCCTTAAGACTGGCAGAGGGGTGGTAGGAACTTTTTTGCGAATAATTGCGTCCTTTAGGTAAGAGACCGCTTTACCTGTTTCAAGAGGAGAAGAAACCATGAAACGCATTATTTTTATATCTCTAACCGCCGCACTCATCCTGTCCGCGTGTGGCGCGGGCGCTGCCCCAGAACCTCTTATGCAATCATATGACAGCGTTGAAAGCGCACCTGCTGCCGCGCCGGAGATGATATTCGAGGCGCCAGCCGAAGGATTTGCGCCAGAACCTGCCGCTGACTTTGCATCGAACACTACAGGTAGCGGCTTCGAGGCTGCTGCCGTTGAGCGGCTCGTCATCCAGAACGCCGACTTGAGCATCGTCGTCATCGACCCGGAAGCCAAGTTGGACGAAATCGGCAAGATGGCTGAGAGCATGGGCGGTTTCGTTGTCACTAAAAACGTCTTCCAGGCCTACACTTCAAACAACATAAAAGTGCCTGAAGGCAATATCATGGTGCGTGTGCCCGCTGAAAAATTGGAGCAGGCACTGGACCAGATCAAAGCAGACGCCGTCGAGGTTCAGAATGAGGACCGCTCTGGCCAGGATGTGACCCGCGATTATGTAAACTTGAAGGCCCGCCTGAAAACGCATGAGCAGGCCGCCGAGCAATTGAGCGACATCCTGGAACAGAAGACCGAATCGGCTGAAGTAATCGAGGTTTTCAACCAATTGGTCTACCATCGCGAGCAAATCGAAATACTCACGGGTGAGATCAATTACTATGAAGAAGCCGCAGCACTCTCAGCTGTCAGTGTGCATGTCAGCGCCGAAGAGACTTTACAGCCGCTCGAAATTGCTGGCTGGCGACCGGTCGGTGTGGCGCGTGACTCGCTGCAGGCGCTAATCAATTTCTTCCAAGGCTTTGTCAACTTCCTGATCCGGTTGGTCATTCTGATCATCCCGGCCGGGCTGCTGATCCTGGGTCTGATATGGATGCTGTGGAAACTATTCCGCTTCGTATGGCGCAAGTTGTTCCCGAGTGGATTGAGGAAGAAGAAAGAGCCAAAAGAAATACAAGAATAAACATTTTTACCCTCACCCCTAGCCCCTCTCCCTGTAAAGGAGAGGGGTATAATTTTGAATAATGGAAAAACTCGTTCAAGATGCGCAAACGCTGTTCAACGTCCATTTGACTGGACGGCAGGTGATCGCATTGACCACCTATGAGCGCGAACTGATCGAGTGGAACCAGAAATTCAACCTGACTGCCATCCGCGACGTGGCAGGCATTCGCACCAAGCATTTCCTGGATTCGTTCTCCTGTGTTCTGGCTTGGAAGGCGACTCCACCCGCGAACCTGATCGACGTAGGCACCGGCGCGGGTTTTCCCGGCATCCCCCTGAAAATCATCTATCCCAACACAAAAGTGACCCTGGTCGAGTCGGTGGGCAAGAAGGCCATGTTCTGTCAGCACATTGTCAGCCTGTTGGGGCTGGATGGTGTGGAGGTCATCAATGCGCGCGCAGAAGATTTGGGGCAAATGCGCGAACACCGCGAGAACTACGATTGGGGCATTGCGCGCGCGGTCGCGAAGATGAGCGTGCTGTCAGAGTATTTGCTCCCGCTCGTTCAAGTGGGCGGGAGTATGTTGGCTCAAAAAGGGGAAACTGGTCCGTCAGAAGTGCATGCAGCGGAAAAGGCTATTAAGTTATTGGGCGGGGAGATGCGTCAGCTAGTGCCTGTCACGCTGCCGGGAGTGGTTGAAGAACGGCATTTGGTGCTGGTGGATAAGGTTGCGGCTACGCCACCGGGATACCCGCGCAAGCCCGGGGTTCCGGGAAAGAAGCCGTTATAGCCACAATGTAGGGGCAGGTCTGAGAACTGCTCCTACATTATCAACACGAAAATTCATCCACAATTGTGATCACATCTTCCTTGTTGGGAATAATACACAGGAATTCGAACGGCTCTTCGCCAATGTTCTCGTAAAAATGGGGGATGCCCTCGGGGATGAAGACCACGTCTCCCTTCTGGACCTCGTATTCCTGCTCGCCGATCCCGATCCTGGCTCGCCCCCCCAGCACATACTGCTCGTGCTCGACGGTGTTGGTGTGCAGGGGCATGCCGCCGCCCGGCTTCATCGAGAACTTGCGCAGGGCAAAATTCGGGCCTTCCTGCGACGAGACCAACACCTGGATGGTAGTATCTCTTCCGGCAGCTACATTTTTGGCTTCTACATCCTTCGTATGTTTAACTGACATAATTTATCCTTCCTCATTCCTAAATGAAACTGCGCCGTTCGCAACATCCCAAATTTCAGCTTGCTTTTCAAAGCCCCCCCCGAACAGGTTCAGGTCGGTGGTCGTGAACAGCACCTGTTCGCTCGCACCCAGATACGACAGCAGATCGGCGCGCCTTTCCAGGTCCAATTCGGCCATCACCTCGTCCAGCAAGATCACAGGCCACTCGCCCGTGCGTTCCTTCATCCAGTCCACTTCAGCCATTTTGAGCGCCAACAGCGCCGTGCGGATCTGTCCGCGTGAGCCGTAGTTTCCCAGGTCGATGCTGTTCGCCAGAAAACGCAGTTCGTCGCGATGCGGGCCGATCGTGGTCATGCCGCGCGCGATCTCTTCCCGGCGTAAACGCTCCAGTCGCTCCACAAATCCAACGCGGATGTCTTCTAACTCCAGCCCGGAGCGGTCGACTGGCGTATCCATCTTCAATCCCAACTGCCCATCCGGCTGCGGTAGCGGGTCAAAAGCCGGTTCATAGCTCAAGCGCAGCACTTCCTTGCCGCGCGTCAATTCGTGATGGACGCGCGCTGCCAGCCGCTCGATCTCCTGAACTGCCTGGATGCGCCACAGAATGATCTGCGCACCCAGACGCGCCACCGCTTCATCCCAGACCTCAAGGTGCTCGCTGTTTCCTCCACGCTCGTTCAGCGCCTTGAGCAGTGCATTACGCTGACTGAGCGCCTGGTTGTACTCGCTCAACGTGCGCACATAAGACGGGACCGTTTGCGCCAGCGTCAGGTTCAGGTAACGACGACGCTCATCCGGCCCGCCTTCAAGGATTTGCGACATCTGCGGCACAAATACGACCGCGTTGAATTGTCCGATCACATCGCTCAACGATTTCTTTACGCCATCCAGCAGCACCTCTTTGCGCAGGCGCACGCCGTTGACGCCAGTCGGCTCCATGATCATGCGCGCTTCTAAGCGATGGTTTGAGTTGCCGCGCTGATATTCCGCCACCAGCCGCCCGACCGCAACCTGTTTGCGCGCTTCGCGTGCCGCAATGAAATTGACCAGTTGCCTGTCGGCATGTGTCTGGAAGGATGTGAAGGCCGACATAAAGTAGACGGCTTCCAGCAGACTGGTTTTGCCCTGGGCGTTGCTGCCGACCAACACAATAACCCGCCGGGGCACGTCCAGGTCCAGGCGGGCAAAATTGCGAAAATTGGTCAGGGAAAGGTGTTTAAGGTACATTCTTGATGCGTCAGTAATCTCACAGGGATGCTGCGTGATTGTACTGCTGGCGACGGCAGTACAACTGCCGCCACAACAAAAAGGAAAGGGTAGGGATGATGTTTATACCGTATCTTCTATCGGTTCTTCCGGTTGCCAGATTTGTGTGGCGAGGTCTGTAAAGACAACACCGTTTACATGGTCGATCTCGTGCTGGAAGATACGTGCCAGCCAACCGTCCACTTTGAGTTTCATCGGCTGCCCACGACGGCTGAACCCCCTAATACGGATTTCCTCCGCCCGCTCCACCTCGCCAACCAGCATCGGAACAGACAGACAGCCTTCAATCCCCATCACAGTATCCGGCGAGAACTTCACAATTTCAGGGTTGACCATAACGTAGAGTTTAGGTTCAACTTCTATTGGTTCTTCGCCTTCTTCCACTTCTTCGGGTTCGGCGTATTCCACCACAATGACCTGCTCTGAGACACCCACTTGTGGTGCCGCCAAGCCTACACCGGGCGCATCGCGCATGGTTTCAATCATGTCATCGATCAGGGTTTGCAGATTCTTGTCAAAGTTGGTAACCGGCCGGGCCTTGCGACGTAAGACTGGGTCCGGTAAAGTAACAATTGTTCGTATTGCCATTTCATGCCTCTAATGTTTGGATTTCGAATCCCGATTTTACTCCGGATTTTGTCTCCGGTCGACCAAGTCATTTGTGGAGTCCAAATCTCCAAAATTCTTATGGTACGTTGCTAACCATTCGGCCATATTTTCCCGCTCAGCCTTGTCTTTTGCTTCTTGTTTCTTAGCATTATAAGCAAGCCGGCGCATGTCAATGTCCAGTTGAACGGCAACAGGATCAAATACATCTTCAAATACCAACTCTGCGCTTCCAACTGAAATATAGACATCCCCAAAATTAAACACATAACCAAGAAATCCAACCCGGTCTGCCCGGGTGCTCAAGATATTATCCAAGGGAGCAGCTCTTCGCTGTTCGGAACCCAACGGTGTGCGATCGATATCAAAAATTTGATCCTGTGTAACTTGAAAGATATCATTACTCCAATCTAGATATTGATATATCCACCATGGAAAAAGAATGAGTACAAAAACCATT
>Ga0209536_100003069_pt1 | contig 27002 bp, 22 predicted proteins | sample DeeMarSeWOR28_12_FD_187461 | JGI IMG/M metagenome (GOLD analysis project Ga0209536, IMG submission 187461) | Marine sediment microbial communities from White Oak River estuary, North Carolina - WOR-2-8_12 (SPAdes) (version 2) | ecosystem: Environmental > Aquatic > Marine > Intertidal zone >... | reverse complement strand
ACAGTATTGTTGCGGACCTCCGTATTGACCGCTGTATTCCAGCAGTAGATCTGGTTCCAGCCGGCGTTGATGGTGCTTGACTCGATGGTGCAATAATCTGCATCGTCCATGAGCTCAACGCCGTGATTCAGCCCGGTGGTTGTTATAGTACAATTAAAAACAACGTTGTACGCACCATCGATCCTTGTCCCCCTGGCGCCGCCGCTCTCAATGGTGCAGCCGGTGATCAAGTTATAATTGCCGGTGATATCGATAGGATATTCCGAGGCGTCATCATTTATGATTTTCAACCCTTCCAGGGTACAGTTGCTCACCAGGTCAAAGGTGTTCTGGGCGTCGCCGTTGACGACCTCGACCGTGGCAATGCCCGAAACCGGGCCCATGATCTTTACCCCGTTGGGAACGCTTAAGGGAAATGATTCAGAGGATCCGGTCATGGAAGATTTATATTCACCAGAGGCAACATTGATGATGTCGCCGGCAGAGACCTGGGTCAGCGCCCAGGTGATGGTCTGCCAGGCGGTGGCTTCGGAAGTCCCGTCGCCGACCACGTTGCCTTCGGTGGTAGAAGCGTCTACGTAATAGTCAGCGGCCGGCGAAGCTGTCGCCAGCCCGCACAGCAAAAGGGCAGTGATAAGGAAAATAAAGCGCGTACGGTTTTTCATTAATCAAATACGGTTACCTTGAACTTGGCGAGCATCTTGTTCTCGTCGCGGGAGATGATGGTGCCGGCATAAACGCCGTTGCCCACCTTCTCGCCGATCTGGGTGGTGCCGTCCCAGGCGACCTTGTTGGCGCCGGCGCTGCCGCCCTCAGTACCCGAGGGACAGCTGATCCTTCTAATGGTCTCGCCCGCCACGCTGATGATGATGATCTCAACATTGGCATCCTGGCTCAGGGTGTACTGGACCTGGGTGCCGCCGTCCTTGGTGGGCGAGAATGGAGACGGATAGCAAAGCACTCCCCCCACCACGCGCAGGGGGCCGCCCAGCACGGTCACGGTGCAGACCTCGGTGCTGGAGGCGGTGTTGGTGGCGTCCCAGGCCCGGATGGTGACGGTGTTGTCCTGGTCCGCGATCAGGGGCTCGGCCTCGGGCACGCTGTACTCCACCATCAGGCTGCGGATGACGTCGCTGGTGCCCGCCACGTAGCTGGTGGAGGCGATATTGGCGCTGGTCATGGTGTAGGTCTTGGCGGTGGCGGTGCCGTCGTTGATGATGATCTTGATGTTGTCGCGGTTGATGCCAAAGGTCCCCACCGCCTCGATATTGACAAAGATGTCGGGTGTGGGCGAGGTCACGAACTTCTCGCCCTGCTCCACCAGGTGGGAGAAGTAGACGCGCTCGCCGAACTTGACCTGCTGGATGAGCGGCGCTTCCACGCCCGCGGCCGGGATCCCCGCGCCCAGGGCCATGGTCATGGCGGGCGCCTCGTCATACCCTGCCCCGCTGACCGTAACCTCGACCGGACCCGCGCCGTAGCCGGCGGAGTCCTGCACCACGGCCACGAAATATTTTTGGCCGATGGTCAGGCCGCTGAAGAAGGAGGTATTGACCGCGTAGCGGTTGGCCGCGGCAGCGCTGCCGCCGGTCCCCACGGTATCCGCGGTATATTTGCCGGCGTAGTATTCATCCAGGGTGCGGTAAAAAGCCACGGTATGGCCTTCTGCCGCGACCCCGCCGCCGTCATTGACCGTGCCCGTTATCCAGTAGATGGGATAGAACGAGAACACGACCTGCGCCAGCGCCGCGCCGGCCAGCGCCAATGTGACGAATATCGCCGCTGTTAGGAGCTTCTTTTTCATTTACTGCCCTTCAAAGGTTATGTTTATGTTCTCCGTGGTATAGACCTGGTAGCCGACCCCGGGTTTGATGCTGAACTCGGTGCCGGTGGCAACCTTGCCGTCAGCGCTGAAAGTAACTCCCTGAGGAGTACCGGTGGCAGCATCCCACAGGTAAATGGCGGTGACAATGGTCTTGCCCGCCTTGCCGTTGATATAGGCGGCCAGCTCAGAAGCTGTGGCCACGGAACCGTCCTTCAAGGTATTGGAAGGCACGGCGATCGGGTTGACAACCACCTTGTTCGATTCGTACTTGTAAAGGTCCAGGTTGAAGATGGCGCCCGCTCCCATGGCCGTGGCCGGGATCTGGAAGGTCATTTCCGGCCCCCAGGTCTCGCCAAAGGCATTGGCGGCCCGCGCCTGGGCCACGTAGGTCCCGCCGCCCACAAAGTAAGGATTGTTGAGGTCGGATTCAGTAACGTTCCAGCTGGCGCCGTCATGGGTGCGGGAAGGATCATAGGAATCCGTGGGCTTCCTGACCCGGATCTGATAGGAAACTCCCTCGCTCTTCCAGCCCGTGCCCGCGCGCGCGGTCAGGGTAAAGGACACCAGGAACTGCCCCATGCTCTCGTTCCAAGCCAGGTTATAGTTCCCCGCCGTGACGGTGGGCTGGTCCGGCGGCGCGGCGCGAAGATCGGCCTTGATGTTCTGGGTAGAATAGGCGGGCGGGGCGTTCTCCGAGCCGATACTGTAGCTGCCGTAGCCGTAGTAGCCCTGCGCGCCGATGACCGCGGCCGGGTCGCTGCCCTCCCACACGCGGATGGTCACGCTCTTGTTGGAGCGAGGGTCATAGAAGCCGTCGGTGCCGGGGTCGCCGGCGGGACAGAGCCGGCCGCTGCCGTTGGTCGTGACCGGATTGGGCGGCTCGGGCGAGAGGGTCTCGTTGGGATCGAGCGTGAACTTGGGCCCGGTGGGCGAAGTGGCAATGGAGCCTTCCCAGCATTCAACTGCCCAGCCGGCAGGCGCGTTGTTGTCGTTATGGCCGGTGATCTGGCCGGTGACGGTGATGCCGCCCGCGAACGCGCTGCCTCCCATCAGCAGGATCAGAAATATCGTCAGCCACCTTTTTCTTATCATAGTCATCTTCCCCCTTTAAGGACTTAACGTCCAATCAAATTCAACATCATTATTCTTATACCAGTAACCCCTGCCGGGGATAAGGCCGAAGGGCCTTTCATTGGGCACTGCGTTCGCCCATTCACCGTTCTTGTTGATCAACTTGGACTGCAGCCCGGTGTTCGCGTCAAAGAAGTATATCTCGTCGCTGCCGCGGGCGGGCAATCCGGCATCCGCCAGGCTGCCGTAATAGGTCGGGATCGGGCTGCTGATCAGCGAGAACCCGGGGCCCAAGGTTCGGTTGTTGGCTTCGTTGATGACCGCGCCCAGCATGGAGAGACGCAGGGACCGGCGGCTTTCCTTTATCCAGTAGCCGCTGCCCAGCGTGACGGAGAAAGGCGTGTTCGGGAAGTATTTCCATTCGTCGTCGTCAAAGAGCGCCTTGATGCTCAGGCGCGATGATTCATCAAAGAAGTACACCTCAATGCCGTCGCTGCGCAGAGCGCCTCCGCTTGGTCCGACAAAGACATCATCGATGCTGTTGCCGTGCAGAGGCACCAGCGGGGTCGAGGAAAGGTTGAACCCGGGGACCAAAGACAGGTCGAACTTGCCCACTGCCCAGGCCGCGGGGATCCTGGCGGCAGCATCCTCACCCGCCACCAGGGCCTTGTAATAGGCCTCCATGGGGCCGCTGGCAATGTAGTTGTTGCGGTATTGCCCGTCGCCGTCCGCTACCGAGACCAGCTCCCAGCCCTTTGCCGATCCCTTGTCCGTGCCCGGATATTTATTGCTGAACTGGCCGGTGCCGTCGCCGTCCAGGCGGTAAATGTCGACTGAGGGATAGGTGTTTGAGTCCCAGGTGATCACGACGTCCCCGCCGGCATTATCAATGTCCAGGGGCACGGTGCCATCGGGATTGATCAGGCCGTCGCCTTCACCCAGGCGCAGTACGATCTCAACCTTGTCAAAGCCCGTGCCGCTGGGAATATAATCGATCGGGTCCATGCCGTAGCCGTCCGCGCCCTGGACCACGCCGATCTTGTAGGTGGTCCCGGGCATGACGTTAAAGTACGAGAAATAGCGCGGCCGCATGATGTTCATTTCAAAGGCCGAGCCCGCGATGATAACGGATTCCGAGGCCATGGGATTATCCTTATAGAATACGATCTGGTGGCCGTCGGCGACCCCGCCGCCTTCATGCACCACCGCGTCGTCATAAATGGTGTAAAAGGGCAAAAACACGCCCGGGTCCTGGGCGGCTGCCATACCGCTCAGGCAGGTCATCAATATTAAGCTTAAGATAACCTTCTTAAGCATCGGTCTCCTTTACTGCAGGGTGAACTGGATGTCCACGTCTTCATCCACGTCCGGTTTGACATAGACCTGGTAGCCGCGTCCGGGCTCAAGGGCCGCGAACGCATTGTTCAATTCTGTTGCCGAAGCGGAGCTGATGCTGCCGCCGCTGTAAGTGATGTTCACGCCTTTCTCGATCTGGTTATCCTCGTCCCAGGTGCCAAAGGTCCTGACACAGGGCCCGGCCCAGATATTGTTGATCAGATTGCACAGGTCCAGCGCGCTCGCCACGGTTTGGGGAGTAGCGGTCGTCGCCACGCCGTTCCGGGTCGGGTCAGAGACCGCGGCGCTGGCATTGGGCACGGAAAAAGCCGTTATGCCCATCCCGCTGGCAGCCACGCGCTTGATATTGATGGTCATGGGCACCGCCCCGCCGGACTGCATGGTAAAGGAGTCCTCAACGTAGGGGGAATAGAAGGTTTGCGTATAGCCGTTGACCTTACCGCGCAACCGGATGTAATAGGTCTGCCCCGGCTCCAGCAGCCGGCCGTCGATGAGCTCGCCGATCACGTACGGCACGGGAGGGCCGGATTTTGCCACATTGGTCACGCCGCCAAGCTTGTTCGCGTCAAAGCCCGCGCCGGGCGCGGTAGAGACCTCCAGTTCAAACCCGCTGTAGTTGTAATTGGAAGAATAGGTCCACTCGATCTTGGCGACCTCAAAGCCGGGTTCCTTGTTGGTGATGGTGGGGGCCGCGGGGTCCCCGGTCAGGTAGGAGGCAAGGGAGGAAATGATCTGGTCCGGCCCCACCGGATCGCCCAGCGCCCCGCTGGTCACCGCGTAGCGGCCGTTGCCCTTGAGCAGGACATAGGCGCGGGAGCCTGAACAGCTCAGCACGTCAATGACGATGGAATCGGTCGTGCCCTGGTACTTGCCGTTGCGGTCCAGGGTGTAATCGGTGTTAAGCACCAGCTCATTGCTTCCGCCGTCCTGGTAGGGCGAGGAGGCGTAAACGCTGATATCAAGGCTGTTGACCGCGCCCAGGTTGGCATTGCTGACCGCCGAATGATAGATAAAGATCTTGCCCGAATACGCGAGAGCGGGACTGCAAAGCAGGAACACCCCCATCAAGAATACCAGAAATTTTAATTTTTTCATGACCATCTTTCCTCCTTAATACAGATTACCAGTTCATCTGCCAGTTATACGAAGCCGGGACCGCACGGTAATACAGATAGGACTTTCTGGGCTCAAGCTCCAGGCCGGTCCACTGGGCCTTCTTGAGGGTCTGCACGAACTTCTTCTGGTCCTCGTCCCAGATGCGGATCTCATCGTCGGCGTGGGCCGCGGCCGGGTCAAGCTCCCCCATGGTCCTCTTGCCAAGGAAGGGCAGGCCGATAAAGTTCCAGCCGGTCTGCCCTACCCGGTTGATCACCACGGTCTGGCTGCTGACGTCGACCTCGCCGATGAGGGTGGCGCTGACCGGGCCCGCTACGCCGCGATAGAGCAGGAAGCCCTCGCCCCTGGCCATGAGCCGCGACGCCCAGCCGTTGTTATACTTGACGACCTCGGTGAACTTCTTCTGCGCCTCGTCCCAGATGCGCAGCTCGTCGTAATTGGAGAAACCGCCGTAGAGGGAATTGGCAATGTTCCTGGCGGCAAAGGGATAAGCGACAAAGTTCCAACCCGTATTGCCCAGGCGGCTGACGGCAAGATCGAGCTTGCCCACGGCCGGCGCCTGGGAAAGGTAGGTGCCGCCGTCAGGATGCGCGGCCGAGGGATCGGTGCCCGCGACCAGCCCCTTAAAATACGCCTCAGCCGCCCCCTCCCCGATCTGGCCCAGGAAGAGGATATATTTTGACGCTGAATGATCTTCAAAGACCGGCGGGAGATCAGCAAGATCAAGTAAGCCCCACGAGACCCCATCGTTCACATAGGTCCCGGTGCCGTCCCCTTCCATGCCGTAGATATCCGGGATCTCATCCACTGTCCAGCTGATCTTGATATCGCCGCCAACCCGCGTAATGTAGAGGGGTACTACTCCCGGTATCACTTCTTCTTCCACGTCCGGGAACAGCACGCTCACGTCAATGTGCAGGATATTGTCGGCGTCGGCCATGGTGCCCACCACCGGCATGCATTTCACGTCAAAAAGCTCGCTACCGGTCAGCTTCCCGCCGCTGCCCGAGACGATATCCGCGGTTATAACGTGGTTCGCTCCCACCAGCGGGGGCACGCCATCCCCGGCTTCAGGCGGGGTTCCGGGAGGAGCGGTTGTGGTCGTGGTGGTCGTTGTAGTAGTGGTTGGGGCCGTAGTTGTAGTCGTTGGGGTAGTAGTGGTAGTTGTGGTAGTCGTTGTGGTTGGTGCTATGGTGGTTGTGGTCGTTATCGGCACCGTTGTCGTAGTGGTAGGAACGGTTGTTGTTGTCGTCGTGGTCGTAGTCGTAAGAGCCAAAGTGGTTGTTGTATACCCTAAAGTAGTGGTCGTAGTAAAGCCCAAGGTGGTTGTTGTAAAGCCCAAGGTGGTTGTTGTAAAGCCTAAAGTAGTCGTGGTCGTCAAGCGGAACTGGGCCATAGCTGGCCCGGCCGCAAGCAGGATTATCAATGATAAAATCAATGTTCTTTTACGCATTTTTTATGCTTACCCTGTCTACCCCTGCGTCCATCTAGTCATTTTCCATGCGTTAGTTTATTACAAGGAAATAAAAACCCGCACCACTTCCACCCCTTGGATTAACTTTAGTACCGGTTCCGCCTACATTTCTAAATTTCAATTTAAAGTAGCCAGTATCTTGCTCAACGATCCCCACTCCCTGATCATAATTTAGATCCGGATCATAAAATGTCAAAATTATCAACGAGCCTTGTTTTACATACGAATTATTTACAGTTATAATATTTGTAGTACGAGCTTCTACGAAGCCCGTGATCTTATTAATAGTGACAGTATAATTATTCGCTGATGTGGCTAAAGCCGTGCCTTTATTGATCTTTAAATTTCCCTGGATATCCATTTCTGTGTCCGTTTGCAACTTCTGCGCATAAACTCCCAATCCCCCTGAAAAATGCCCAGCCCAGGCATCATTAACTCCAGCTACCCCCCTAACCGCAGCTCCACCAGACCCCGATGTTAATCCACTCACCGCATCAAACGCCGAACTATAACCTTGAATCCCCGCTTTATTTGATCCCCCAGATGTTCCGGTCACTCCATGCCCGGTTTCGCTTTCACCCCTGATTGCTGCGCCGCTGGATTCTACTTCAAGCATTACCTCCGGCGTCTCCGTTCCGATACCAACCTTGCCGTCCTGTTGGATGACCATTTTGGTATCCCAGGCGTCATTATTAAAATTCAACTTATAGCCAAATGTTGAAATATGCCACTCCGCGCCATTAATCTCATCAAAAAAGAGCGTGGCTTTTTGAGTTCCATCGCCAATTCTTAGATCACCCTTAACATCAAGTTTCTTGCCGGGGGTTGTTGTTCCAATACCAACATTGCCGCCCTTTATTGTTAAACGGTCCGAACCACCTTCATAAAAAGAAAGACGGTCGAGCGGCGCATTCCAGTAAATATATGCTTTTGCAACGCCTGCTTCCATAAGTTTTAGCCCGGAATTCCCGGTATTTGCCGCACAATCCGCATCATAATAAGCAGCCCCATTGCTAGATTTAACCAATGTCCGAACGGCTCCCGTCCCATAAACATGGAGCTTTTCCGCCGGGCTCGTCGTGCCGATGCCAACCTTGCCGTCATACGCTATCCTCATGGCCTGCTTTGCCCCGATCGTTCCCAGATCAAGCGTTCCGACCCCTGATGCACTAGTCCCTCCTTGCCTAATAAAAGCACCTGTTACATCCGAACCATCAGCAACATATCCCATATATAGCCCTGGGCCTTGGCTTGCCAAGTGCCGTGACATAAAGGCAACCCCGTGTTCTCCCGCTCCAATGCCACCCCCGCCGTTCACTAAAGAGATCACATTCCCATATAAACGCAGATTCTTAAATTGCCCGGCACCTCGATCATAAGATGTCAAATATCCCGCATCATTCAGGTCATGCCCTTCATTCATATAATAATACATTTCCAGACCTTTTCCGCTGGTGGGTGAAGCAGGCGGTGGTTCGACATTCGCCAGGCTTCTTATCACTCCCTGAGTGTCTAATTCATGCCCAGGAGTTGTAGTTCTGATGCCAACTTTGCCGCTATCCCGATAAATATCGCTCCCGGATATTTCCCAATCGCTATCCTGCACCGCACCCGGATCCTGTAGAGCGATCGCAAAATCCGCCGTGTCCGCCACCGCCGCACGGAAGGCAAAAGGCACCGCCAGAATCTGCTGACGCGGAGAAAGAGAGCCTGAGCCGACCGAGCTTCCCAGATCTACCTGCAAATATACATTTGTATAGGTGTTATTCTTGTCAAAGATCGAGCTGGGAATGGCACTGACCGAGCCCAGGATCACGCTGAAAACACCCTTGACCGGCGTTACCGTATGCGTTTCGCTCCATCCCCCAAGCTGGTTGCCGGAGCCTGGTGATTGGCTGTCCCACAAGGAGAAGGTCACGCTCTGGCTGGTTTCGATCGGCTCGCCGGCATTGTCCGTCAGCCTGCCTGAAAAGCTTACTCTGGATGGCACCCCAAGGCTTATCGCCCAAACCGCACTACTGACCACCGCAAGCAGAAATATTAAAAACCCCATCTTCGCCATCTTATTTATCATTTCAATCAAACCTCCAAAAATTATTCTAACACAAGGAAGAACAATTTGAACTGCGGATGGGGAGGGGTCCCTCCCGTACCAGCAGCAGTATAAATTTGGATATCAAAAAACCCGTTATCTGTTCTAGAAACAAAATAATGGGTATGATCCGTCATCAGCTCTATCCCCTTTCCTGAAAGGAAAACGATCGAATCCGGCGTCACATAGGCATTTAACACCCTTATCGTCGTGGTCCCGCCGGGCAAATTTTTAACCGTTATAGCCCCAACAGCCCTATTCGCGGGAACTTCGGCGTTCGGCAAACTCCCAACATATGAATCTACAGTATAATTTGCTCGCCTGATCTTGATCCTTCCATCCCCGGTCTCTAACGCAACTCCATCATCATCGGCCGTCATAAGATTCGGCCCTGTATTCTCAGCATAAATGGCAGACTTTTCACTTGCCGGGGTCCTGACATCCAACCTTGCGGACGGATTAACCGTTCCCATTCCAACATTGCTGGATACCTGCTGCAAAAATATACCATCGCTTGCTTGAAAGGTCCCGATCTTAACGCCGCTGCCATGTACAGCTTGAATAAAATGGTTCGTATCGCCCAAATAAAGTGTCCCGGTCTCCCCAACCGCATTAAAACCATCTGTACCCTGCACCAAAGCGTTTCCAGCGACTTCCACTTTTTGACTTGGGCTAGTGATCCCCACACCGAGATCGCCTTCCACCAACAAGGCATTCTGCGGCGGCGGAGTATTATTCCCAGCATAAGTTGCCCCAATCTTTGCCCCGCTGAACCCAGCATTACCATACCTATCAACATAGCCCTTTTGAACTGCATTAAAGTCTATAGACAGACCCCAATTCCCACTACCGGTCAGTGCCCTTCTTAAATTCGGGTACGAAGTTCCTACGCTTCCAAACTCGAGCTTATCCGTGGTCCGGATAGCTCCGGCCACATGCAGCGGCGCACTCGGACTGGTGGTCTTTATGCCAACTCTTCCTTCAACTAATAACCCGCTGCTGGGCGCGATCGCATTCGCTGAATATGTTTGACCAATGACCGCATTGCCTTTGACATCCAATTTGCTCTTGGGATCGATCGTCCCGATGCCAACGTTGCCGCCGTCCGGATCCAGCGCCAGATTTCTTGCCGCAACGCCAACTTCTCGCGCCTGAACATAGCCATAATTCGTTCCGGTGTGAAATCCGATCGATACTCCTTCCGGGATCCCTGACGCCCCCTCTATAACGAACTGGCCATCATTGTGCACGGTTGGAACAAGGTTTTTTGATATGTGCAGGGCGTTTAGCGGGCTTGTGGTCCCAATGCCAACGTTTCCGGCCATTTTATAAACATTTGATCCGGACTCCACCCAATCCGTATCCTGCACCACACTCGGGTCTTCCAAAGCGATCGCGATATCCGCCATATCCGCTGACGCTGCCCGGAAAGCGAACGGCACTGCCAGGATCTGCTGCCGCGGGTTGAGGGGATTGGAATTGACTGAGCTGCCAAGGTCCACCTGCAGATATACGTTGGCATAGGTATTATCTTTTTCAAAGATCGAGGAGGGAATAGCACTGACTGAACCAAGTATCACGCTGAAAACACCCTTAACCGGTGAAACCGAGTGCGTTTCACTCCAGTTCCCTAGCTGATTGCCAGAACCCGGTGATTGGCTGTCCCACAAGGAGAAGGTCACGCTCTGGCTGGTCTCGATCGGCTCGCCGGTATTGTCCGTCAATCTGCCTGAAAAACTTACCCTGGAAGGCACTCCGAGGCTTATCGCCCAACTAGCGGATAAAAAAAATGCGGAGACCAGCAGCACGACAATAATTGTTCTCTTGTTCATATTCAGGTTTCCCTCAGTACGTATCCCAGTTGAGCAAGTCGTTCTTGATCAGGTCCTGCACGTAGGGCGCCCGGTAAAGGAGCTCGACCGATTCCGCCCGGGTCAGCTTGCGGCTGGGCTCAAAGGGCACCGCGGCAAGATAAATGAGCATGCCCGCCTTGTGCGCGCCCGCAATGGTCCTGGCCGCCCAGTGGTCGGCGTTGACGTCGACAAATTCGTCCGTGTAGGCTTCCTCGCTCACACTGGAAAAGCGCGTGATCATGGTCAGGCCCTCGGCGCGGGTGATATTGCCGTTGGGCTTGAAAGTGCCGTCCGGATAGCCCTTGACGATGTTGTCGCGGAACGACATGTTCACGTACTTGGCCGCCCAGTGGCTGAGAGGAACGTCCGGGAAAAGCACCGCGGTCGCGTTGGGCACGTTCTCGTCCCCGCCCGCCAGTGTCCGCACCAGCAGGGTGGACATCTCCGCCCGGGTGATGTCCCCTTCAGGCTTGAAATTCCCGTCCGGATAACCCTTAATGATCCTCATGGTGCCGATGTAGCCGACCTGCTCGTAGGTCCAGTAATTGGCAGGAACATCCGGATAGGTGATGAGCCGCAGGATGCGCAGCCGGTCCTCACCCACCTGCTTGCCGTCCCGGTCATAGCCCCGCACCAGGATCACGTTCTTTCCCACGTCCAGGGGCACGGTGGCCGTGAACTCGCCCTTGGGATTGAGCTTGACCTTTTCCTCATTGATCCGGACCTCAACAATATCGTAGTGGACCGCGGTCCCCTCCACCAGGACGGTGGATTCAAAGGTAATGTGCTTGTCCGGGATGGAAACGATGGGATCCTTGATCTCGGGCCGCGGCGGGAACAACCCGTAGGTCAGGGCAAAGAAATGGTTGTCCACCCCGGGCGCGAAATCGAACTGGTGGAAAGCATAGTCAAAACGAAAGCCGCCGTAGGTCAGGCCCACGCCGCCGCACAGGTTGTTGGCCGTGGTGATATTGCCGCCGCCGTCGCTGGACATGTCCTGGTCGATCCCGGCGCGGATAGCGACGATGGGATGCGGCACCCACTCCAGGCCCACGTGCATCAGGTTGGGATAACCGGCGCGGGTGGGCTGGATGTCATAGTCAAGGAGCAATGTTATATCATGCGGGAAGCTGCGCAAGGCATCCTTTTTGCCCAGCAGCTTGGTCGAAGTTCCGATCTCCAGGATGGCGGGATAGGTCTCCTCGTGGCCGTTGCTGTAGCGAAGCTTGCCCCCCAGGCTCGCGGGCAGGACGTTCTGCGCGGCGACCCCCACCTGGAACCAGGGATTGTGGCGGTAAAGGATGCCCAGGTCCATGTCCATGCCGCTGGCAGAGGCGTCGGTAAGCGCGTCGCCCGCCAGGCCCGCGGAAAAGAGCTTGAGGCTGGTGCCGTAGCTGACCTTCTTAAGGATGGGGAAGCGGTCAAGTACGGCCTGGGCCGCTTCGGGAGCCCTCTGGTCCTGGAAGGAGTAGCCCACCACAAAGACATTGTTGAAGTAGCTGACCGGCGGCTGGGTGGGATCCACTTCAAAGACCGGGTCGGCCTCCGTGCCCTCCTTGATCTTGGTCACGGGCGCCCCGCCCACGCTGGAACCGGCAAAACCCAGCCCGAAATTACCAAAGGTAGTGGGATAGGCGCCGGTCAAAGAAAGGTAACTGAACTCGTCCAGGAAATTGCCGGAGAAGGAGTTCATCTGCCAGGTGTGGAGCTGGGAAAGGCCCGCGGGGTTGGTGTAGACCGCGGAGGTGTCGTCGGCCATGCCGATAAAGGCCTTGCCCAGGCCCAGGACACGGCAGCCCAGCGAAAGACGCGTGGGATCCGGCGCCACCGTGGCGTTGGCCGCCAGCGCCAGGCAGCCGACCAGATAAATTATGACCGCTAATTTTCTCATGTCAGTTTATATAAAGATCCGGATAGAGCCCGATCTTTTGCTTCGCCAGCACCCGGTTGGTGGTCACCAGCACGGTGTAAACGCCGTAAGGAATGCGCTCGCCCAGCAGGTTGGTCAACGGGGTCCGCACGCGGTTGATGCCGGAGGTGACCCCCATGGCGCGCAGCGCGCCTGCGGAGCGGAGGTCCATCCTGCGCCTGAAGATCGGGCAGGGATTGTGGCCGACCAGGGTCACGGTGGCGTCCGCCACGTCCACATTGGCCGTGATCTGGATCTCCAGCTCGCCGTTGATGACACCCGCCTGGACACTTTCAATGGGCTCCTCGGTCTTCTGCTCAAAGTTGAGCGAGATGCTGTACTGGGTGGGGTTGCCGTTGACGTCCTCGGCGTAAAGCACCAGGTCAGCGGGCGCGGTGAACTGCACCGCGTAGCTGAAAGTCCCGGAGGTCCGCGCCACCGCCGTCAGGTCCGTTGCCGAAGAGATATCGCGGTAGACCTCGCTGGTGCCGATGAGCATACCGAAGCGCACCGTCCCCACGGTCAGGCCGTCGCTGTCCGTGATGGTGCCGGCGACCGTGGGAAAATAAGTGGGCAGGGTCAGGGTGCTGCCGGTATAGTCCACGGTGGTGCCGTTGTAAGTGAACTGGATGCCGCTGAAGCTGGGGCCGTTGCCGCCGGCGGTAACGCTGAAAACGCCCAGGGCAGAGCCGGCAATGCCGGCCGGGTTGGTGACCGTGATGTTCTTGGCCCCCACCGCCGTCGCAGGCAGGATATTGATGCGCGCCTCGATCGAGGTGGAGCTGCGGAAGGTGGTGGAATAGACCAGGATATTGCTGTCATTAAAGGAGACCCGGCAGCCGCTCACAAAATTGGAGCCGTTGACAACAATGGTGCCCACCCAATGCTGCGGCTTGCTGGCGGGCGTGACCGAAGTGATGGCAGGCTGGACCAGGCCGGAGTAGGAGTAGACAGAGCCCGAATTGGCACGGCCGTTGTTGTCCGCGGCAAAAGCGCCCATGATCGGGTCATCGCTGCTGTCGCCGTTAACGTCCCCCGCAGCCAGAGAATACCCCAGCTTGTCCTGGTCGGTGGCGCCGTCAAAGCGCAGGGCGTAATTGGCGCTGGCGGACACGGTCACGACCTTGGTGGCATAGCCCTCCGAGGTCCCGTAGATCACGTAGACCGAGCCGGAATCAGTGCGGCTGTTGTTATCCGCGTAGGCCGCGCCCAGCAACAGGTCCCGCAGGCTGTCGGCATTGATGATGCCCAGCGCCACCGAGGTCCCCAGCCGGTCGCCGGAGGCCGCGCCGTCAAAGCGGTAGTTATAGCTGGTGGTGCTGTTGAGGTCGATGCTGCCCGAGAGGGTGGCCTCGCCGGATATGAAATAGGCCGAGCCCGCACCGGACTGCGCCTTGTGCGCGCCCAGCACCAGGTCCGCCCTGCCCCCGCCGTTGACGTCGCCCACCGCCAGGGACTTGGCGCGGCCCAGCTCCTCGCCCGGGTTGCCCAGCTCGTCCTGGGACTGGGCGCCGTCAAAGCGCGCCGCGTAATAGGACGCGTTGGACATGGAGCGGTCCTTGGGAGAATATGAAGCAGCCCCGTTGATCAGATAAACGGAGCCGGAATCCGTGCGGCCGTTGTTGTCCGCCAGATAGGCGCCGACCAGGATGTCGTCCTGGCTGTCGCCGTTGACATCACCCAGGGCAATGGTGGAGCCGAAGCGGTCGCCCAGGGTGGCCCCGATAAAGCGGGCATCGTAATAGGCGCTGGCGGACATGGTCATGACCTTGGTGGGGAAGCTGGCCGGGCCGTAGATCAGGTAGGCCTCGCCGGAGCCGTCCCGGGGCGCGCCCAGCACCAGGTCGGAGCGGGTATCGCCGTTGACGTTGCACAGGCCAAAGGAATAGCCCAGGTTGGCGTTGGCCACCGCGCCGTCAAAGCGCGCGCTGTAATTGGCCTCCGCGGTCAGGCTCTTAACCCCGGAAAGGGAAGCGGAGCCGTAGACCAGGTAGACGGAGCCGGAATCCGCGGCGCTGTTGTCCGCCAGATAGGCGCCCATCAGGATATCGCAGTAACCGTCGCCGTTCACGTCGCCGCACGCCACCGAAGAGCCGAGCTGGTCGCCGGCCGCGCCGCCGTCAAAGCGCGCGTCATAGTGGGCATTGAGGTCGATGTTGCCGGAAACGGCCGCCCCGCCGTAGACCACGTAGACCGAGCCGGCCTGGAGGCCGGTGTAGTCCGTGGCGTTGGCACCCACCACCAGGTCCTCGACGCCGTCGCCGTTGATGTCGCCCGCGGCCACTGCGCTGCCCGCGAAATCGCCGTCCGAAGCGCCGTCCAGGCGGATGTTGTAACTGGTGGAGGAGGCTAAATCAAGGTTGGTCCCAGCCAGAACTGGAAAAGAAAGGAGCAATAAAAATAGTGCGACTCGTAAGCTTTTCAATACAGCCCTCAATCGCGCACTTGCTTTGCTCTTACATTATAAATCATAGCACGGAATTGTCAAGCCGTCAATGGTCCAGTTGAAGCTGCGCCAGGATCCTTGAGATGGGACCGGCTTGATTCATGACAAAGAAATGAAGGCCCGGCACCCCGGCCTTTAACAGGCCCCGGCACTGGGCTACGGCCTGTTCCACGCCGATCCGGGCCACGGCCTCCTTATCCCCGCCGGCTTCCTCCAGGCGGCGCAGGAGCCCGGCGGGGATGCTGGCCCCGCAGATCTGGGTCATCTTTTTGACCTGCTTTAAGCTGGTGACCGGCATGATGCCCGGGACAATGGGAACTCTGATCCCCGCCTCTTTGCAGTGTTCCTGAAAGCTTAAGAAATCATCATTGTTGAAAAAAAGCTGGCTGATGATGTAATCCGCGCCCGCCGCCACCTTGCCTTTTAAATTGAGAATGTCGCCTTGCATATCCTGAGCCTCGGGATGTTTTTCCGGATAACCCGCCACCCCCACGCTGATGCCGGGATGGCTGTGCTTGATGAAAGAGACCAGCTCATCCGCATGGTGAAAGCCGTCCGCCGGGGCAGCGAATTTCTCCTTTCCCTGGGGAGGGTCCCCGCGCAGGGCCAGGATGTTGCTGACCCCCATGCCTGCCAGCTCCTGGAGCTGCGCGGCCATGTCCTGCCGGCCCGCCGCCACACAGGTAAGGTGCGCCACCGGCTCGATACTGAAGCGGCGCTTGATCTCCTTTACCCAGAAAAAGGTCTTTTTCCGGTCAGTGCCCAGCGCGCCGTAGGTGACCGAGACAAAGTCCGGCCGGAAGCCTTTGAGCTGACCGATGACCTCAAAGAGTTTTTCTTCCTGCTCCCCGGTCTTGGGCGGAAAGAACTCGAAAGATAGAGTGGGTTTGCCCTTTTTCAGGGCTTCGATGACCTTCATTTCCCTCATCCAACTTTCATCATAAATCAAAAATCTCTCTTTTATGGCCTTCTCCCATAGGGAGAAGGAGCAGAATGATTAATGGCCCTGACACAAGCTCTTCATTTGGCTTGATCCCCCCCAACCCCCTCTCCCCTTGGGAGAGGGCCATCAAGAACAAAATGAACAAAAACCACCCGCTTGGGTGAGGGCTGCTAATCTCCCTTGTCCAGTATCTTCATTTCCTCATCTTTGGGCCGGGCCTGGGCCAGGGGCTTCATGTGCGGAAAGAGGATGACGTCGCGGATGGAGGACTGGTTGGTCAAAAGCATGACCAGGCGGTCAATGCCGATCCCCAGGCCGCCGGTGGGCGGCAGGCCGTACTCCAGCGCGCGCAGGAAGTCCTCATCCATGGACTCGGCTTCCTGGTCGCCCGCGGCCTTGAGCTCCGCCTGAGCTTTGAAGCGCTCACGCTGGTCAACGGGGTCGTTGAGCTCGGAAAAGGCGTTGGCCAGCTCCATGCCCGCAATGATCAGCTCAAAACGCTCCACCCGCCCCTTTTGGCTGCGGTGCTTCTTGGCCAGGGGCGAGGTCTCGATGGGATGGTCGATGATAAAAGTGGGCTGCCGCAGGTTCCCCTCCACGAACTTGTCATACAGCACATTGATGATCTTGCCGATACTGATCTCTTCATAGCCCTCTATCCCCTTCTCTTTTGCCAGCCTTCTGATGCCCTCTTCTCCCTTCTTCTCGATGTCGATCCCCTGCTCCTTGAGGGCGTCGGTCAGCGAGATCCTTTTCCAGGGAGGGGTCAGGTCGATCTTCTCGCCGCGGAACTCGATCTTCAGGGAGCCGGCGACCTCACTCGCCGCCCCCACGATCAGATCCTCCGCCAGCTTCATCACATCGTTGTAATCCGCGTAGGCCTGGTAGATCTCGATGATGGAGAACTCGGGGTTGTGCTTGTAGGAGATGCCCTCGTTGCGGAAGACACGGCCCATCTCAAAGACCTTGTCAAAACCGCCCACCACCAGGCGCTTGAGAAAAAGCTCGGGCGCGATGCGCATGAAGAGCGGCATGTCCAGGGCGTCGTGGTAGCTTTCAAAGGGCCTGGCCGCCGCCCCGCCCTGAAGGGTGTTGAGGATGGGAGTATCGACCTCAAGGAAACCCCTTTCTTCCAGGGAGCGCCGCAGAAAGGAGATGACCCTGCTCCTTTTGACAAAGACCTCCTTGACGCCCGGATTGACCATGAGGTCCACGTAGCGCTCGCGGTAGCGCAGCTCCTTGTCCTGGAGGCCGTGCCATTTCTCGGGCAGCGGGTGAAGGGACTTGCAAAGCAGCTGGAAATCAGAGACGCGCACGGTTATTTCCCCGGTCTTGGTGCGAAAGACATGGCCCTTGACCCCGATGATGTCGCCGATGTCCAGCTTGCGGTAGAGATCGTACCGCTCTGCGCCCATCACGTCCTGCCTGGCGTAGATCTGGATCCGGCCGGTCGGATCCTGTATGTGGGCAAAGGAGGCCTTGCCATGGCCGCGCTTGGTCATGAGCCGGCCGGCAATGGATACCTCTTCCTTCTCCTGGTCCTTTTCCTCTTCCTTGATATCCTTATATTTCCCCAGGATCCCAGCCGCGCTGTGGCTCTTTTCATAGCGGTAGGGAAAGGGATCGACCCCCGCTTTTCGCAGCTCATCCAGCTTTTCGCGCCGGACCTTCAGCAGTTCACTTAGTTCTTCGGTCATAGATCCTTTCTCCGATCATGCGCAGGCCCTTCAGGGTCAGCTTTTCATCTATTTTATCAACAACCCTCGTGTATTTGCAAATGAGCCTGGCCAGCCCGCCGGTGGCGATCACCTTTGGCCTTTGGCCTAAGGCCTTTTTGAAACGCGCGACCATTCCCTCCACCATGGCCACGTACCCGAAGACCAGCCCGCTTTGCATGGCGGAAAGGGTATCATTGCCAATGACCCGCCGGGGAGCGGAGATCCGCACGCGGGGAAGTTTGGCCGCGCGCTCGTAAAGCGCGTCCCGGGCCAGGGTCACTCCCGGCGCGATCGCGCCTCCCAGGTACTCACCGCGGCCGGAGACCGCGTCAAAGGTGGTGGCAGTGCCGAAATCCACCACCAGCGCCGGACCTCCGTATAATACCCAGGCGGCCAGGGCGTCCACCACCCGGTCTGCCCCGATCTCTCTCTTATTTCTGGGCCGCACCTTCAGGCCGGGAACATTGGCGGCGGAAACAAAAAAGCAAGGGCACTTCAGGCTCTTTTTTATCCAGGCCTTAAGCCTTTTGTCCAGGGAAGGCACGACACTGGCGACCACTGCCGCGCTGAGCTTTTCCTTGAGGGATGGGAGCTTGGCTCCCTTAGTGGGAAGGCGCCATTCCCTCATCAGCCTTTTTCCCCTGAAAAGACCAAAAACAATGTTGGTGTTCCCTGCGTCGATCGCCAGCAGCATGCGTAAATTATAGCACAATATGATTTTGGGGATGGCTGAAATTTACCGGAAAGCCATTCGATAAATAATTGGAGGAGATCGTCAGTGAATTCCAAAGGATACGTGGTTAGGATCGTGAAACCTTCATCCAAGCCCGCTTTACCCAAAGCGGATCCCTCACCCACACCCTCTCCCAAGCTATTTTCCAAACCACTCTACCTAATCGCCGGTTCCGGCCTGGGGGTCGCGGCCGGCATGGTCATTTACCTCACCCTGAGAACAATGGGGATCAGCTTTGGGGGGCTGGAGTCATCGGTGATCATCGGCCTGCCCGCCATCCTCGGCGTCATCACTTCCTTCGCAATCCATCTATGACCTCTTTCATGTCCCCGGGTATTCCGGCCTCGAACTCAAGATACTGGCCGCTCTGCGGATGGTAAAAGCCCAGTTTTTGGGCGTGCAGGAGCTGGCCGGATGCCCTGAACTCCTCTTTGCGGTGGCCGTAGGCCGGGTCCCCGACGATCGGATGCCCGATGGAGGTCAGGTGGACCCGGATCTGGTGGGTGCGCCCGGTCTTCAGGGTCAATTCTATCAAGGAATACTTATCGAACCTTTCTAAGACCCGGTAATGCGTGACCGCCTCCCGCCCCCTGTTGACGACGGCCATCTTCTTGCGCTGCACGGGATGGCGCCCGATGCGCTCCTCGATCACGCCCTCTTCCTGGTCCAGCCCGCCGTGGACCAGCGCCAGATACCGCTTTAACACCTTCCTGGCCTTGAACTGCCGGGAGAGCTCCTGGTGGCTGTGATCGTTCTTGGCCGCCACCATCAGGCCCGAGGTATCCTTGTCCAGGCGGTGCACGATCCCCGGCCGCAGCACCCCGCCGATGCCGGAAAGGTCCCGGCAGTGATAAAGCAGGGCGTTCACCAGGGTCCCGGAACGATTTCCGGCCGCCGGATGCACGACCATTCCCCGGGGTTTGTTGACGACAATGATATCCTTATCTTCATGGACTATCTCCAGTGGAATGTTCTCGGGGTTCACATCGAGATCCTCAGGCGGGGGAACGGTCAGCAGGATGCGGTCATCTTGCTTGATGCGGTAGCCGGGCTTGGGCGATTCCTTGTTGACCTCAACGAACCCGTCCTCGATCAGGCGGTGGACCTGGGAGCGGGTCTTGCCGATCTCTTTTTTGGCGGAAAGAAAATGGTCCAACCTGTCGCCTTTTTCTTCCACAGCTACAATGTACTCGAATTCCGTAACCACTATTGGTTGAACTTGCTCATGGCGGCAGGGAGGCCGTCCATCACAATGGCCTCCACCGCGTCCGCGGCGGATATGACCGCCTCTTCCAGAACATCCCTTTGCGCCGGGGGTATCTTCTGCAGGACGTAATCCGTGACGTCGTCGCTGAGGTTCTCGCGGCCGATACCGATGCGCACCCGGGCAAAATGGGAGGCGCCCACGCTGGCGATGACCGATTCAACGCCGTGGTGCCCGCCCGCGGAACCCTTTTCGCGCAGCCGCAGCTGTCCCACCTCCAGGTCAACGTCGTCATAGATGAGGATAAGGCGGTCAGAACCGAACTTGAACCAGTCCAGCAGGCCGCGCACGGCCGGCCCGGAACTGTTCATGAAGGTCTGGGGTTGGGCGATGATGACCTTGTGCTGCCCGATCCTGCCTTCCGCGATAAAGGAATGGCATTTGGACTTAAGCGAGGCCGCTCCCAGGCGGCGGGCGAGCTCATCAATGACCCGGAAGCCCAGATTATGGCGGGTGTCTTCGTATTCCGGACCGGGATTGCCCAGCCCCACGATCAAATACATTATTCTGTCCTCACCCCCGACTTATTCGTTATAATAGTGTCAGGACTTCTTTAATGCCCCCTCTCCATCAGAGATGGAGAGGGGGATAGGGGGTGAGGCCCTACCTCCCAAAAGAGAAATCAATCCCGAACCTGGCGTCGGTCGCCACTTGCTTGTTGGGATCCGCCGGCTTGTCCTTGAGATAAGAGACCCCCAGGATCTCAGCGTACATCTTGAACTTGCGCAGCAGATCGTTCTGCGCCCCGCCCTGCCGCCAGGGCTCAAAACGCACTCCCAGGCCGTAATCCGCGATGTTCAGGAAATAATAGCTGGGGCCTTCCTTGCCCGACATGGTCAGGTCCGCGCGCAGGTAGGCCTGGATGCCGTTGCCCAGGTGCCTGCCCAGCTTGGGCTGGAAATAAAAGACCCAATCGTTGAACCCGCCGGGTTCCCAGCCAAAGTTGGTCTCGCGCATGGAAAGGTTCATCCAGAGCTCTCCCCACGGCAGACCATCGTCGACCTCATCCAGGTTCCATTCGTGCCAGAGATCGATGCCATAGCGGGTGTCCTTCTGCGCCAGGCCGGCGGCCTCCGCCGAGGCGGCATCCTTGAAATAGCTGGCGCTGAGGCTTTCCGCAAAGATCTTGACGTCCCTCACCCACTCATTGCCCCAGCCAGTACCCCCAAAGCCCTCAAAGGGCTTGACGCGCACCCCTGCCCCATAATAAAGGGGGTTGTTCCAGTAATTCTCGTTCTGCGAAAGCGTAGCGTAATAGGCGCCGTAGACCTGCAGGGGGGAATTGAAAAGGTTAAGCCCCACTTTGCCCTCGAACCTTCCCAGAAAAGCAGAGAACCCCTTTTGCTCGAGGTTGGTGTCGTAAAAAGCGACGTTGTTCCAGTGCTCGGTGAAGACCAGGGGCCGTGGCGGCGGGCCGTTGCGGGCGGCGGCCGCGCCGGCCAGAAGAGTGATCAGGACGATCCCCGCGATCAGCGCTCGATATCCCATCCGGGCCTTACTCTTCGCTGACCGTCAGGGAAATGTTGTCGATGTTCATATTGACGCCGCCGGTGGCCTTGGACGCCAGGCACACGAACTGGATCTGCAGCAGCCCGCCGGAACCCCCGCTCTGGACCGGGTTCCAGACATCGTCGCCCACTCGGGGGTTGTCATCCACAAAATCATCCAGCAGGATGGTCAGCCGCTTCCAGCCGTTCCAGTCCACGCTGACATCGTAGGTGTACTTGTCATCATAGATGGGGGCATAGGCCTTGGCCGGGTCCTGCTCCACCTGCCAGTTACTGTTATCATCGTCAAAGATCTCGATCTTAAGGGTGCCCGAGCCGGGGCCGTTGCCGTAGATGTCGATCTGGAAAGCATCATAGCCGGAGAGGTCCTGTTTTTCCTTGGCGATATAGGTGCCGCAGCCGCCCGCGTACCAGTTCTTGGCCGGGCCGCTGAGCAAGAGGGAATACTCGCCGGTATCATAGCGCCCCGCCACCAGGTTCTCATTGGGCACGGCGGCCGCTTTCTGGATATCGAAGGTCCACCACTCCCGGGGGGCCCTTAGGCTGCCGGATTCAAAGTCGTCGATCACAAAGGTCCGGGCGGGCGAGGACATGGTCCCGGCCCCTTCCTGCGTTTCCGCCCCCTGTTCCGGGGTGGGCCCTCCCAACCCCACTGCCACCGACCACATGACCAAGGAAAGACCAGCGAACAAACAGACCGCTAAGATCATTTTTTTCACTTTAGTCACTCTCCTTCTACCTCATTTTCGCAAAAGATCAGCTCTGATTTCACTTCAATTCCAGCACACCCCATACGCTGGGGTCTTTGTAGAACAAATAATCGCCGCTCCAGATGAACTGCCGCTCCCTTTCCTTGCTCTTATCCGCATCGTCAAAAGCAATGTCAAAACCGAGTTTCGTCCCTTTTGAAGGCTTGAACTTGATCCTGAAGAACTCCCAGGGGATCTTGGCCTCAAGCACGTAGCCCGAGGGCCGCGTGCTCCGGGTGACGGATATTTCCCCCCCGCCCGGCTCCCGCCGCCTCTGCCAGCTCCAGATGATGGGGGGATTGTCCCGGCCGTCACCGGTGCTGAAACCGAGCTGGTAATCGCCCCGGCGAAAAGAAGAGCGGTCGGCCTTGGCGTCCAGATCAAGCCCGAGCACGACCTCGACAGCGTCCCCGTTCCAGATGTTCTGCCTGGTCTGGCTGTTCATAAATGGTTGGTCATCATTGACGACTGCCGCCAGATAGAGGTTCTCGTCGTCCCACATCAGGTAAGCATTGCCGGAAAGGTCTTCTTTTCCCGCCCACTCCACCCCTTCTTTGAAAAAGGAGGCGTCCTGCATGCGAACGGGGCTGCCCTTGTCCCAATCGGAAAGCTTGCCGTCAATTAAGACCCTTCCCGGCGCGCGCCGCGCAAAGGCCTTTTTCTTTTCCTTGCTGGCGGGAGAGACCTTAAGGCCGGCCAGGGCCTCACCCGAGCTTGAAAAGAGGGGGTCCTTCATGATCTCCTGGAAAGCGGCCAGCGAATCCTTGCTGGACTTGACACGCCAGTCCGCCTCTTTGCGGATATCGAACCAGACAATAAGGTCCAGGTCACGCATACTGGTCTTGAGATAACCAGGGATCTCCCGGATCCAGGCCGCCTTGTCCCCGCCCTTTTCCGCGGAAGCGAACTCCGCCACCATTATGGGCTTGTCCGGCCAGAGCTTTTTGGAGCGGCGCACCTGGTCGCGGAAAAGGTACTTGAACGCCTCCCACTGGCTCCAGTCCTGGGTGGTGCCCCAGTTGTAGCCGTCGATCCCGATCCAGTCCACATAGTCGTCCCCCGGATAGGCCCTCTCCCAATCGTTCCAGGATTCATCCGGATGCGAATGGTTCATGAAGCACCAGACCCATTTGACGTTATTGACCTTTTCTTTCTTGAAGATGTCCACCACATGGCGGTATGCCTTGATGTAGAGCTCGGGATCCTTTTGGTTATTGACAATGCCCCACGGATACCCCTCGATGTTGAACTCATGCGCCAGACGCAGGAAAACAGTATGCCGGAAATTCCGGATCTCCTGAGCCCAGCTGCGGATGTAGGTGTCCCACTTGCCGTCAATAATGTCCTGGAGCTGGACCTTGCTGTGGTCGCTCCAGTACCAGGGCTCCCACACGATGTGCGGGACCGCACCGTAATTGACCGCATTCGTGCAGGCGTCCCAGGGAAAGTTCTGGGCCCAGTCCTGGTACCACATGATCATGGCGGGCTTTTTGCCCACCTGCTCCTGGAACTTGATGACATGGTTGATGTTGGCGGGGGCGCCTTCCCGGAACACGCCGATGAAGACCTTCTGATCGGCTTTTTGGCCGTTATCCCCCGAGGAACGGGCCATGGCCCAGGCCGCCAGGCAGGCCAGCATCAGCAAAACCGCCGCAATAGACAATCTCTTTCTCACCAAAAACGCTCCTCCTTATCCCTTGACCGCGCCCGCCGTCAGCCCCTTGACGATATGTCTCTGCAATAAAAAGAATAACACAACCACGGGCAGGGTTGCAACCGTGGCCGCGGCCATCATCAGGTCAAAGCGGTTCTGGTAATTGCCCACGAAGAGCCGGATCCCCACCGGGATGGTCATGGTGTCCGCGTTGGTCAGCACCCAGGCGAACATCAGCTCGTCCCAGGCGGTCAGGAAGATATAGATTCCGGTGGCGATGATGCCGGGGATGGCCAGGGGCAGCGCCACGTACCAGAAGACCTTGAAGCGGGAGCAGCCGTCAATCAGCGCCGCTTCCTCAAGCTCGCGCGGTATCGCCGCAAAGAACCCCCTCAGGATCCAGATGGAAAAGGGGATAAAGAACGCCGAATAGATCAGGATGATGCCGTAATAAGTGCCCTTGACCGGGATCCCGCTCATGATCGTGAACTTGACGAACATGATGTAGATGGGGATCAGGTACATGATGGCCGGGATCATCTGGGTGGCAAGGATGGAATTGCTGAAAAGATCGGACCCGGGAAAACGAAAACGCGAAAGGGCGTAAGCGGCCAGGGTGGAAAAGACCATGGCAAATAACATGGTGAAGCCGCAGATAATGAGCGAGTTCTTGAGGTAAAGGCCGAAATTCACGTTGCGCCACATGTCCACATAATTGTACCAGCGCACCAGCAGGTGGCCGTGCGGAAGCCTTGCCTGGGCCAGGACCCGGCCGGAGCCGGCGTCGTATTTATAGAGCTTTCCGCCGCTGGTCCCCAGGAACAGCTGTCCGCGCAAGCTTGCCCGGGCAAAGATCTCCCCGTCGACCCCCGGCCGCCGCTCCCCGGAGATCATCCTTCCCGCCCGGGGGAAATACCTTTTCTTGGCCCCCTTGATGAGCTTCATGAACTTGAGGTGGCGGGCATCGAAGCGGAGCACGTCATTGAAACCGCGGTAATCCAGCGAAACATAGATGTTGTTGCCGTCCCGGCGGATATAGGTGGTGGTGACCTTGTGGAAATCGATGCCGTAGAGCGGAAAGGCAAAGCTTTGGGACCTTCCGATGTCGCTCCTTGGGACCCGGACCAGCCCCCGGTTGGCGGAAGCGATCCAGATATGGTCCCGGTCCACCAGGTAGGAGCTCGCCGTGGTCCTATGCGAGGCATGCTTCAGGAGCTTAAGGTCCCGGGCCTGGTAATGACTGATGCCCCCATCCGCGGAAAGCACCAGCAGCTCGTCCTTGACCGGCATGATCTCAAGCACGGCCGTGCCCGCCCGGCGCAGGCCGACCTTGCCGATGGCGATGTCGGTGGAATCCTTGAGGGAGGAATAGACCATCCAGCCGATGGGCAAAAGCGTCAGCGCCAGAAAAGCGAGCATAAAGACATTGATGATGATATCCGTTATCCTCTTTCTCAGGTAATAAGGCATATTGAACATCTTATCTCAACTCTTCCGTTTTCTTGAAATAGCGGAACCAGACATTGACGATGATGATCATCACGATCAAGAGCAGCACCGAAGTCGCGGCCCCGGTGCCGAAGTTCCAGAGCTGGAAGGAATTCCGAAAGATATTGGTCATCATCAGGTCGCCCCACTCCCCCGGATAGCCCGCGCCGAACCCGAACATCATGATCACGATGTTGAAGGAATAAGTGTTATAGATCAGGCCGAAAAGGATGAGGATGAACCATACTGGCCGCAGCATGGGCCAGGTTATCATCCAGAACTTGCGCCAGGGCCCGGCGCCGTCAATGTCCGCCGCCTCATACAGCTCGTCCGGGATGGTCTGGAGGCCCGCCAGGAGCATGAGCATGGAGAGCGGCCAGTAGCGCCAGACAGTGGGGATGATGATCGCCCAGATGGTGTTGGTGCCGGAAAGCCAGGAGGGCTTGAAGGGAAGGATCCTGAGCCAGTCCGAAAGCATGACGTTGACCAGCCCGCCCTGCTTGAGCCAGATGATCCCCCACAAGAGCCCGGTAACGTAGGTGGGCACGATCCAGGGAAAAAGGAACAGGGTACGCACCAGGGGCCGGCCGAAGAACTTGCGGTTAAGCATGAGCGCCACCACCATGCCCACGCCCAGGGTGCCCAGCGTCACCACCACCGTGTAGATCACGGTATTGCGCACCGCCTCAAAAAGCCCGATGCGGATGGGGCTGTTGGGATCGATCAGGACCTTATAGAAGTTGTCAAATCCGGCAAAGGGGGCCAGCAGGTACTGCTGCAGGGTGAACTGGTTGAGCTTGAGAAAGGACATGTAAATGCCCTGCACGATCGGGGAAAGGTGCAGGAATAGCATGGCCAGCGCCGTCGGCATTATGAAATAATACGCGAAACGGTACTGCTTTATCCTCGCCCAGAGGCCTTTTTTCTTCCTTACCTTGTTATTACGAGATCCTTCCATGGGCTTTCACGTTCCGGATAAATCCGGGGAAGACCTCTGCGGGCCTCGATCAATAACCCACGCGGCAACGCGAGGGCATTTATAACGACAGATAGCTCAGGAAAACCCAAAAAAGCCAGATACCCAATATCAGGCAGATCACGCCGAACCCCGTGTGCCAGCCCATCACCCAGTTGTCAAAGAGATATCCCTGGCCGCCGGCCTTATACCCCTTTTTCTTGGTAAAATAGGCGGTGTTAGCCAGCTCGTTAAAATATTCAAAATGCTCATAAAAGAAAAGCAGGATCACGCTGAAGCCCAGCGCCACCAGCGAGGCGAAAAGCACGACCAGTTTCAATACCAGTTTCAAGAGGCCAAGATCCATATATCAGCACCTCTCGTTTTTATTATAGCAAACTTTCCAGGAAATAACTATCGCCAATCGCGTCCCTGAAGGCCGCCTCCGCGGAAGGGGTAGAATTCACCCGCCAGTCCCGCTCCTTATCAATATTGAACCAGCAGAAGGCCTTTATCCGCGGATGATCGCCCTTTATCTTTGAGAGCGCGTCCGTGATCCAGGCTCCCTTGTCCCCGCCGTCCTGGGCGCAGGCGAACTCGCCCAGCAGAATCGGCTTCTGGGTAAGGGCGGCCAGGCCGGCATAGACATCGGAGAAGACCGCCCCGAACGCCTCCCAGCTGCCGTGACCCCAGTTATAGCCGTCCATGCCGATCCAGTCAACGTAGTCATCGCCGGGATAGTACTGGACCGCCCGGTTCCAGGAAGCGTCCGGGATGTCCCGGTTGTTCGGGCACCAGACCAGTTTTACGTTATCCGCCTCAAGCGAAGCTCTTACATTATATATATA
>Ga0209536_100003068_pt1 | contig 27005 bp, 20 predicted proteins | sample DeeMarSeWOR28_12_FD_187461 | JGI IMG/M metagenome (GOLD analysis project Ga0209536, IMG submission 187461) | Marine sediment microbial communities from White Oak River estuary, North Carolina - WOR-2-8_12 (SPAdes) (version 2) | ecosystem: Environmental > Aquatic > Marine > Intertidal zone >... | reverse complement strand
TGGCGTCGTTCTTGGGAAGAGGGCGACTTGCAGGTTTATATCGGTTGTTATCATTCGGACTTCAGAGCACGTGGCATGAATATCCAGGCCTGGAAAGACTTCAAGCAGGGCCTGTTTAACCGTACTCCGGAGAGGGACGTGCAAATTAATGACATCAAACTAAAGCTGGACGGCTCAGTCGCGTCAGTTACCTTTAAACAGAGCTACCAGGCAGGGAGCTACAAAGACTATGGCTTAAAAACTCTACTATTGGTTAATTATCAGGGAAATTGGTCCATTCTAGACGAGTCATATGAACGGTGGCCCGCTGTGGTAAAACCGGTTGAGGTTGAAGGTGGAGGGGGAGCTGGGGTCCCTTGCGATTCAGAGCCAGTCTCCCCGCGGAAGACGCCAGCCAGGATTGGCTACTCCATTCAAGTTGGAGCTTTTGCAAATTTGGACAATGCGGTTCGGCTTAGCAAAGCTCTCGAGCGGCGCGGACTGGCCGCCTACTATTTTCTTCATGACACAGGACTCTACAAAGTCCGTTTTGGTGATTTTCCAACCAAAAAAGCCGCCCGCAAAAAAGCAGAGACCGTTCGTGCTGCAGGAATAATAGAAGCATATTACCTAGTCAGCCCCAAAGAATATGTTGTAGCAAAACAGAGAAAGCGCGCTGGTCGCTTTCAAACAGAGCTGCCAGACAGCAAAGCACCAAGATGTCGGCTTAAAGACGCTCCACCTGCGTCGCCATCAAGACCACTGGACTATTATTAAGGAAAACTGGTATCAAATTCCCGCGCAAGGGTAGATTTTTTCTATGGCGAATTTCTCATTAAAGAGGGTTTCGAAGCCCGGAGCACCTCCCCTAACGGTGGCTATCATCCTGATTGGCGCTCTTTTTGTGGGCTACCTGCTTACAATTGTCAGTGCCATTCATGGTTTCCTTCTTGTTATCCTGCTTTTGATTTTTCTTTGTGTTTTTCTTTGGCCAGAAGCCGGTCTTTACCTCGTTATTTTCTCTATGCTCCTTTCTCCAGAAATCATCGCAGGGGATGTGGCGGATAAGGCCACTCTTGGTCGCGGGTTTACCTTGAGACTGGAAGATTTTTTATTGATATCTATTGGCCTCAGTTGGTTCGCCAGAACTGCCCTGGATAAGACCGCAGGTCTTTTCCGAAAAACGCCTTTAAACCAAGCCATCGCTGCTTACATTCTTGCTTGTTTTGTCGCCACACTTTGGGGAAAGTTCACTGGCAATGTAGAGGGCAAATCCGGTTTCTTCTTCGTTTTGAAATATTTTGAGTACATGATTGTCTTTTTCATGGTGGTCAATTATGTAGACACTGCAGACCAGGCCAAACGTCTACTTTTCTGTCTCTTTCTCACATGCTTCATAGTTTCCGTCTATGGCCTCATACAAATACCCGGCGGAGGCAGGGTAAGTGCCCCTTTTGAAGGGGAAGTGGGAGAACCCAATACTTTTGGTGGCTACCTGGTATTCATGGGTGCCGTAATTGTGGCTTTTATGGACCATTTGAAAGCTGTGCGAGTGAGACTTGGACTAGCTGTGCTCCTGGTTATTTTATTGGTAAGTCTCTTGTACACCCAATCTCGGGCCTCATATCTCGCAGTGATTCCAACTTATCTCGTGCTTAGCCTTTTGAGCCGAAGGAGATTCTATCTGATTGCGGGATTGGTTGTTGCCCTGGCACTAGGTCCACTTATTATTCCCCGTGTGGCCAAGGAAAGAATTATTTTTACCTTCAAGCAGCCGGCAGAAAAAGGCCAGATTCAATTGGGGAAAGTCCGGCTCGACACCTCGGCATCAGCGCGTATTATTAGTTATAAGCAAGGTCTCTCCGATTGGCGAAAAAGTCCTATTATGGGTTACGGGGTCACCGGATACCATTTTATGGATGCCCAGTATCCGAGAATTTTAGTTGAGACGGGAATCATTGGGATGCTGGCCTTTCTCTGGCTTATCTATTCCCTTTTCCGCGTGGGAATCATCACTTGGCGAGAGTCGTCGGATGACGAACTATTGCGTGGATTATCTGTGGGGCTCACCGCCGGATTGGTAGGACTGCTGGTGCATGCCATTGGCGCCAACAGTTTTATTATCGTGAGAATCATGGAACCGTTCTGGTTTGTCGTTGGGATCGTAATTGCGCTTTCTCAAATGAACGATGAAATAATTCATGCTCCTTCCGTTTGATCATTTTCGTAAGATTTATTCCCCCGATTGGATCGTTTACTGCTTTTATCTACGGGCATAAATCGAAAAGGCTACCTTGAACGATTTAAGTGATTAATAGGAATAATAATTGCAGAAAATATTCAAGGTGCAAAACTTCGATATAGGCAGCTTTTGTGCTCCCGAAGCAATGCATAATCAGAATACTGAAACATACTAGGCCACATTGAAAGGGCATGTCTTTTATCTGATTCTTTGGCATCGGTGCAACTGTAACCGAGTTGGCGGAGCTATGTTCTTAGTAGAAGGATGGGAAAGGAAACGGAGAATTGTCTGAATCCTTTTCAAAGAAAGTGGCTAGAGGTGGAATGTGGCTTTTTGCGTTAAGAATTATTAGCCGTGGTCTGGGATTCATAAGGACTATTGTTATAGCCCGATTATTAGCCCCGAAGGATTTTGGCCTGTTTGGGATAGCACTTCTTTCAATCTCCGCCGTGGAAATTTTCTCTCGTACAGGTTTTCAAACCGCCCTGATACAAAAAAAGGAAAATACTGAATACTATCTTAATACCGCCTGGACAGTGTCAGCCCTGCGCGCAATTATTCTTTTTTTCCTCATGTATATTTCTGCCCCGCTAATTGCAGCCTTATTCAATTCACCGCAAGCCAACTCAGTAATCAAGGTCATAGCGATATCTACGCTTCTCTCTGGATTCAGTAACATAGCTATCGTTTTCTTTCAAAAGGAACTCGAGTTTCACAAACAATTCATTTATGATATTTCAGGCTCCTTGATAGAGCTTGCTGTTGCTATTACTCTGGCATTCATCCTACAAAATGTCTGGGCTTTGGTATGGGGATTACTTTCCTCAAGCTTCATCAGGTTTGTTCTATCTTATGCCCTTCACCCCTACCGTCCCCACTTTGAATTAGATAAAGAGAAATTTAGGGACCTCTTCACCTTCGGCAAATGGATCTTGGGATCAGGCATATTAGCTTTCTTAGTTACCCAAGGCGATGATATCTTCGCGGGAAAGATGCTCGGTGTAACAGCACTCGGACTCTATCAAATGGCCTTTACTCTCTCTAACCTCCCCACAACTGAGATAACTCACGTCATTTCTCAAGTGACTTTTCCAACCTATTCAAAACTACAAGATGACATACCTAGGCTACGGAAAGCATATCTAAAAGTGCTGCAACTAACTGCATTCTTGTCCTTTCCACTAGCAGGTGGGATTTTTCTGTTTGCCCCAGATTTTGTAAAAATATTTATGGGAGACAAGTGGATCCCCATGGTACCAGCGCTAAGAGTTCTAGTTTTCGCCGGTCTCTTTAGATCTCTACTGGCGACAACAGGGCCGATTCTACACGCAATCGGCAAGCCAAAAGTTGACACGACCTGGCAGATGATCAGGCTTTTTATACTCTCGCTCTCAATCTACCCATTAACTCTGCGTTGGGGCATATCAGGGACATCAACAGCAGTACTTCTCAGTATTTCTGTAGCAACTTTGGGATTTATTGTAAAAACAATTTCTTTGATCGAAATAGACATTATTAGACTGAGCAAGATTCTGTATTTACCTTTTGCAAATACGATAATTATCTCGTTAATAATCCTATTCTATCTTAAAACTAACTCGATAGCTAACTGGTCTCATTTCTTATTTACTTCATCTGCCTCCTTATGTTTGTATTTGGTATTAACTTTCGTATCTGACTACTCATTTAAATATGGTATGCGTAATTTAATAAAAGAAATTATCACTTAGCTTTTTTTACAATCTAAGTAAAATGCATAACGTTTTGCTCATCACCTCAGATTTTCCACCCAACTTATCCATCGCTGCGAGGAGACCATTCGGTTTATCGAAATACCTACGAGAATATGGTTGGAACCCTATCGTTCTAACCACCAGAGATACAAAAAGACGCAAATCTGATCACCCAGGAATTCACGTCATAGAATCTGACCTCCTCTCAACGCCTCGTCCTGTTGGTAAGTTTTTGGACATCATACATTCAAGGAAAACGGCTACAGGAAGCGATAGTGCTTATTCTATGACAAATTCCAATCATACTCTTTCATCACGTGAAACACCTTGGATAACTAGACTCCGAAAAATTCTTCTTTATCCAGATCGGTATTTTCTTTACTGGTATCCAAACGCAGTAAGAAATTATCTCCGATTCGCAAAAGAAATACCGGTCAACGCCATCATAAGCACAGCAAAGCCATTCACGACACACATAATTGCAAAATACATAAAGAGTAGAATCTATGTACCATGGATTGCAGACTTTAGGGACCTATGGCCTCACTGGCGATTCTTTCAAGATGACGACTATTATAATAAGGCTTCAAATCTCCTAAACCGCATTCTGCTCTCAAAATTTCTCACTGCAGCAGACGCCATAGTTTCAGTTAGCCAGCCACAGAAATTACTACTAATAAGAAGGTTTCCGACGAAAAGCGTCCACTATATTCCTAACGGTTTTGACCCAGCCGAATACAACAGTAAGTCAAAGCTTTCCATCAGCAAATTTCTATTAACTTATACGGGCCAAGTCAGGACTGACTGTCAGGATCCAGAGATTTTATTCAGGGCCATTTCCCAATTAATTCGGAAAGAAGTAATCGATAGAAGCATAATCAGACTTCGTTTCTACGGCGAAATCACGAATAAACTTGTTCTAGATATCAAGAAGTATCAAATTACAGATATAGTTGATGCAGCAGGAGTCAGAAGACCAAGGGATGAGGTGATCACAAAACAGCTAGAATCAAGCCTCCTGGTACTTTTCGCAGCTCTTGACCCCCAAAACACTGGCACTGCCACAGGTAAAATATACGAATACTTGGCAGCAAGAAGACCAATATTAGCTGTCGGGAAACCAAGCGGCGCTGATATCTTGGAAGAAATTATCGTCAAAACACGCTCTGGCATCTACGCTAGAGACATAAATAAACTAGAAGAAACATTAGCATCATCCTATCATCAATTTATGACATCAAACAATGTCACATACGTCGGCCTTCAAAATCAAATAGATAAATTTGGTTATGACGAGATTGCGAGACAATATGCAAATATATTAGATAATTTACACGGAACTTTATAAATAAATCAGCAATCAACGCGTATTTATAGACATTTTTTAATATGCAATCTATATTCAACGTTAATTAGTGTCTTATTCAATCGAAGAAGAATTATTCACCGTTTAATAATTACTAAATCAGTGCAGTCCAATCGATGAATCAAAACAATACAGAAGAAATAATATACAAATTAGAAAATCGCTTATATCCGCATTTTGGTAAACTACAAGCTATTGAAATTACTAGTCAAAATAGGCTTATATTTTCAGAAGTCACCAACGCCATTCTGTCTTACAATCAAACTACGAAAAAAGTGGTTCTCAAACGATTACTCGCTCAGAACAGAAAGGCAAATCTAAATCTCTCAGCCATTGTCGAACGCGAATATCAAATTCTCAATTACTTATACAACAGATTTTCATCTCTTCAAAAAATGAATGTGATAAGGCCCCTTGCCATCCTCTCAGAGGAGTCGGTGCTTGTCACTGAGAATTTTCCTGGTGATAAACTCAATGCACTAATTTTAGAAAAGTTGCGCTTTTTCCCTAATCGCGAGAATCTTACTACCGTTACAAATCACTCTTTTCTTTGTGGTAAGTGGTTAAAATACTTTCACGATTTTACAACCAAGGAAGAAGCCGCCACTCTAGAAAGAGCATCTTATCTTGCTGATTTGAATGACATGTTAACAGTGGTTGAAAGAAACGAACTAAATGACATAGTGCGCCAAAGAATATATCAGTTTGTGAATGAAAAATTCCGTAGGATAAACAAACAGCATTTGCGATTAGTTGGCTATCATACAGATTTCACTCCTTGGAATATTCTAATTAAAGATGATGAATTAAGAGTTCTCGATTTTGACCGATTCTCGCATCGATGTCAGTACGAAGACTTAACATTCTTTATTTGTTGTCTTGATGCTATAAAGAGTGTTATTGGGATTTTTGCAACAAACATCGATAGATTAAAGAGGGCATTTTTGGAAGGATATGGCACAGCAGATATCGATAAGAATATTCTGCAATTATATATTTTAAAAAATGCTGTCAAGTGCTTAAATATGGTTGATATTTCAAAAATCGCTAATATTAAATATGTGGACAGAAAATATGAACGCTTTCGTAAAAAAAGAGAAAAAAAGACTTTACTGTTTAATCTTAAACAGCTTTTGAATGGAAGATATCTCATCAACCTTCTCTAACAAAGATATTCCTTGTATACTATCCCAAAACCAATTATATCTGTTATCATTGTTAACAGAAATACTAAAGACCTTCTTAAGGATTGTATCGAATCTCTTCCAATTGGTTTTTCAGCTATTTCCTATGAAGTCTGGGTAGTTGATAACGCGTCTGATGACGGTAGCCCAGACATGGTTAGGGAGCATTATCCTCAAGTCAATCTAATTTGTAACAATGAAAACTTGGGTTTCGCAAAGGCAAACAATCAAGCGTTAAAAAAAATTCGGTCACCTTTTGCTTTGTTGTTGAATAGTGACACACTCCTACCTAGTGATTGCATTGTACTTTTATATGATTTCTTAAAAGAGCATCCTAAAGCAGCAGTTGTGGGACCTAGGCTAATTGATTCGGAGGCCAAGCTTCAACCTTCCACTTATCCGCTTCCATCGCTATGGAAAGATTTTCTTATTAGATCAAAATCTTATAAGTTACTCCCAAGACACATACGCGCAAGATTGTTATTAGGATCTTTTTGGGAACATAATCAACAACGCATGGTGGGCCGTATTACGGGTGCGTGTATTTTGCTTAGAATGAAAGACATTGAGCCTCTAAACTTTTTAGATGAAAGTTTTTTCTTTTATGGTGAGGTTCATGATCTCTGCTGGCGTTTATGGAAAAATGGTCGTCAGATTTGGTTTAATCCAAACTCTTTCGTATATCATTTTGGTGGGCAAACCTCCTCTAAGACATGGGATTACAAGGAAAAGCGTCGGAGGGTCTGGAGAGAAAATGAGAGGCTTCTTCGGAAACACCAAACGCCCAATTATGTCCGCATGAGTTTATTGCTAAACTGGATAGGGTTTCTACTCACTACAATTAAGGCGAAAACAATTAAATTATCTAAGCATACATCACTTGATAAAGATCTATTAGCAGTGGACTATGACTGGCACAGTACCAGGCTGAAAGAGATGATACGTTATAAGATGCGGCATTTTTTGCATCTCTCATACAGACTTCCTTATTACACTACAAGATTTCACAAAAAGTTCATCGAATCAATATCTAGTGATCAAGCTAATCATTTAGAATTCAAGTCTGAAAGTGACAGAATTGAAAATGAATTAATAAAAAAGTGGAATGATCCCTACTCCAGCGACAGGACTGGATTCATGGATTTCTCCTGTGCCGTCCTACTTTATCATATCATGAGATGGTTAAAACCCAGTGTTGTGGTGGAGACGGGTGTGGCTAACGGTGTAACTTCCACTTTCGTCCTTTCAGCTATGGAGGCAAATAATAAAGGTAAACTGTACTCCATAGATTGGCCCGGAGACGAAGATTTAAGCTTTTTACCAGAAGGAAAAGCAACTGGTTGGATGGTGCCGGATCGACTCCGGAAAAGATGGAGTTTGGAAATAGGCAGATCAGAAGAGAAGTTAGTTCCTATACTGGAGCGCTTAAGGGAAATAGATATTTTTTTGCATGATAGTGATCATGGTTATGAAACTATGATGTATGAATATAAAGCGGCATGGCCTTATCTGGCAAAAAATGGTTTCTTATTGTCAGACGATGTCAAAATGAACACTGCTTTTAATGAATTTACTAAAGACATGAACACATTTACCATGATTTATAAGGGCAGGTTCGGCATCGCGCAAAAACTACAATAACATTTTTTTAATTTTATTTTAATAAATGCACGTTTGCGCATTTTCTATAGTCAATTATTGGCAAGGCGTTAAAGGCGGGATGGAAATCCATGGCAAGCTATTGAGTCAAGGATTGACAAACAGAGAACATCGTGTATCCATTATAAGTACCAAACATCCAGATGGAAAGGAGGTTGAAGAGCATGAAGGTGTTAAGATCTATTATCTTCGAAATACTGTCTTCGGTTCTCGCCGGAACCAGTGGATCAGAGAAAGTGTAAGAAAGTGTTACGAATTACACGAGCAAGATCCATTCGATGTTATTTGGAGTCAAAGTTTTGCAGCATATGGATTAACTTATTCAGACCGAGCAAAGCTGGCCGTACCCATCATACCAATTCTACAGGGATGCATCCGGCAGGAAATTAATTCTTTCAAAACAAATTCTTTTGCTGGAAAATTAAGGTCTTTTTCTCTTTTCAAAGCTTTTTCTGGTCTTTTTTACTCGTATTATAGACAACAAAAACCGCTACTTTCGATTTCTGATCGAATCATTACAGCTAGTGAAGAGTTAATCGATGATCTCAGCCGATGGTTTGGTGAAAGGATAGCAACCAAAGCGGTGCCAGTCTTTAACTCAATCGACCCTGAAGTATTTCGTCCCAATCTAGACTTGCGCGGGAAATTACGCAAAAAATTAGGAATCCAAGATGATGAAGTCTTATTAATGACCTCCGGCACACTCAACAAAGAAAAAGGTCACCATTTGGCTATAGAGTCACTCTCCCATATACATACGCACCTTCCTAGTACGAAATTAATGATCGTTGGATCTGGAGAATTCCGATCTTCTCTGGAAAAACAGATTCAAGAAAATGGTCTTCAGGAAAGCATAATATTCCCTGGTTTTATTCCTAATCACGAAATGGTGAAGTATTACAATGCTGCTGATGTTTATCTGATGCCTACTCTTAGAATTGAAGGTCTACCCTTTGTTCTATTGGAGGCTATGTCATGCGCTAAGCCAGTTGTCGCCACTCGTACAGGGGGAAACACTTCCATTATAAAGGACGGCGAAAACGGTTTTTTGATCGAGCCAACTAATATTAAACAATTAATTCATTATATAATGATGATACTTAAAGACGATAAAATAAAAACAAGATTATCCGAATCTGCTAGAAAGACAATTTTAGAGGATTGCAATATAGATAAAATGGTTGATAAAACCGTAGAGATAATTAAAGAAGCTATTAAAAGTTATGAGTAATATTTTTAAATTATTAACTAAGTTATTTTGCAATATGTATTTAACAGCATTTTATTATGAATAGTGATATTAATACATTTTCAACAAACAGATCTCTAAAGACTTTCTGTAGTTCTATAAGCCAAGTTGCGAGAGTAATTAGAATAACAAAGATCCGGCACATCTTAAGAACTTTTGCTTCTCCTTCACACACGCTATGGGCATTTAAATATCATTATCGACGTGTTCCTGAGCGCGCTTTTGTGGAATTTTTTGCCCAACAGTATGGATATTCCTTACAAAATGTCGATGCTGCTTATAGTGATTTGAACGTTAATTCCTCGGTTTGGAATGACCTTGCAAATAAACTATCTTTGTATCCAAATGGCTATGGCTTGCAGATGACTAGGGAGGCAGCAGCCCTTTATTTACTTGTAAGACTAATACAGCCTGATCGAATCATTGAAACCGGAGTGTCTGCCGGGGTATCTTCTGCCTACATCTTATGCGCTTTACACGATAACAACAAAGGAGAACTCCATTCGATCGATCTACCACCAGACAATCTTCCGCCAGATAAAGAGTGTGGGTGGGCAGTCCCTGAATCCCTCCATGGTCGATGGAACTTGCACATTGGTGATTCCGAGGAAGTTTTGGAGCCACTTCTTGATTCTGTATCGGAAATTGATTGCTTCATTCATGATAGTCTTCACACCTACGAACACATGATATGGGAATTCAGAACCGCCTGGAAATACTTGCGCCCAGAAGGACTCTTGCTTGCACATGATGTCGGGCGTAACAAGGCCTTTTTTGATTTTATGAAAGAAAAAGGCGTCCCTTGGAGAAACTATCGAGTTTTTCATGTGTTGGGTGGATTCAAGAAATTAAAGTAATGAGCTCATAAAGCAACAGCTACAATGACTACTATAAGGTTAAATTAGAATAACATGCGCTTTTTTCTATTGACTTACGCTTATGAGGAAGGGATTAGAGTTGATACTGGAGGCTTTTGGAAGGTCTGGGAGTTAGCACGACATCTTAATAAAATCGGCCATGAGTCGTGGGTATTTATCCCAGAGATAGAAAAACCACAAAGAGATCTCCCCGCACCTTACGTATCCTATCCCCTTATTGATATGAGAATACTACGCCCGCTTTCGGCGTATCTAATGTTGTTCTTGAAGCCCTTGTTCCACGCCTTTCGTCATAAGCCTGACGTTATCTACTTTCGTACTGCTCCAACAATATTACCAATTCTGTTGTCTCGGTTGACCGGTGCGCAGTTGATCTTGGAGATCAATGGGGATGCGCTCACAGAGCGACGAGGTCGATCAGCTAATTTTTGGCGAGATCGAATCCACTACTTACGCGTCAAGCTAATTTGTTTGGCAGAAAAGCTAAATGCTCGTGCTGCCAAGATCGTTATCACCCTCACTGATGGCCTTCAAGACGTGATTCGTGAAAGATATCTAATCCCGGATGAAAAGATCGCTGTCATTCAAAGCGGAACTAATACTGAGCATTGTCGTCCTATGGACAAGACTAAATGCAGAAATTTGCTGGGGCTAGATGAGCAAAATCGCTATGTCGGCTTTGTAGGTGTACTTTACGCTCATCAAGGGCTTGATACGCTCATTGAAGCAAGCCCAGAATTATTGCGGTCCTGTCCGGATGTCATATTCCTGATTGGCGGAGGTGGGCCAATGGCCGAGATCTGGCAAAATAAGGTCCGCGACATGAATATTGACAGAGCCTTTCGATTTGTCGGCGTGGTTCCCTACGAACAGCTTCCCATTTTTTTAAATGCAGCTGACATCTGTGTGGCACCTTTCGTGAGGGACCGCGGAGAGACTTCACCTCTAAAGGTGTTTGACTACTTAGCCTGTGGCAATCCAGTTATTTGTTCGGACATCTCCTCTCTAAAAACTTTAACCGAAGCTACCGAGGCTATTTTACCTATTCCCCCTGATGACAGCATTGCACTTGCATCAGCCCTTACAGCCCTGCTAAATGATAAGCCCAAAAGAGCAAGGATGGGGAATGCAGGAAGAAAATATGTTGAAGCTCATCACAGCTGGGAAATAGTCGCTCGCACGGTAGCTGAGACTATTGTTTAAGGAGTTTCCTACCACTTTAATAGTAACAAAGATATTTCGCTTCTCATCAGTATTTCACTAATAAAGCAGGTAGTCTATTAATGTGTGGCATTTGCGGCCAAGTTAATTTTGAATCCGAGCATCATGTTGCCTCGAAGGTGCTGGAGAGAATGCAATTCTCCTTGAGCCACAGAGGGCCGGATAGTCGGGGTATGTGGACCAAGGATTCTGTTGGCTTGGCACACACTCGTCTGGCAATTATCGACCTTTCGGAGAATGGACACCAGCCCATGTGCAACGAGAATGGTACAGTTTGGATTGTCTATAATGGCGAGGTGTATAACTTCCATGACCTCAGAGAAGAGCTGCAATCTAAAGGACACCATTTTCGTTCTCAAACAGACACAGAAGTCGTTATCCATCTCTATGAAGAGGAGGGCATCCAATGCCTCTCTCGACTCCGCGGTATGTTTGCTTTTGCTGTCTGGGATGACAACAAAAGACAACTCTTTTTGGCTCGTGACCGCTTAGGCCAGAAGCCTCTGTATTATTATGTGGATGAGAGAAGACTACTATTTGCCTCTGAAATAAAGAGTATCTTGGCCAGTAAGTTAGTTGAAATATCGCCAGATTATCAAGCGCTCTACCAATATCTCTGTCTTGGCTATGTACCACATCCAAAAACTGGCTTCAGGGGCATAAAGAAGTTGCCGCCTGGACATTATCTGGTAACAGATGGAGCAAAAGTAATCCTAAAGCCATACTGGTCTTTACAAGTAGAACCTAGTGACAATGAAATCGTTAACGAGAAAGAAGCGAGCCTAAAGCTTCTCGATTTATTGACGGAAGCAACTCAAATGCGGTTGGTAAGCGATGTTCCCGTGGGGGTTTTGCTTAGCGGAGGCATCGACTCTAGTGCCGTAGCCGCAATAATGAGCCGCTTCTCAAGTAGAATCAAGACCTTTACTATCGGTTTTGAAGATGAACTCTATGATGAGCGTAAGGAAGCAAGATTTCTTGCAGAAAAGCTACAAACAGATCATCATGAAATGGTTGTTAAGCCAAAGATCACAGACTTATTACCCAAGATAGCACGTGCCTACGATGAGCCCTTTGCGGATCCATCATCTATACCAACATATTGTGTTGCGCAGCTGGCTGGCCAGCAGGTCAAGGTAGTATTGAACGGAGATGGCGGAGACGAAAGTTTTGCCGGCTATGGGGAATACATTCAAGGAGCGCTGGGAACATGGATGAAAAAAATTCCTTCAAGTGCCGGTGTCTTTTTATCCAGGATCTTGGATCGAAAGCGACCTGGAAAAGCTAAGAGTTTATCCCAGGTGTTGGCACTTAGCGGTCAACCTCAAGCTTTAATTTTCTCCTATTTGAGGTTGTTGGTTCCATTATCACATTTAAGATCCTTATTGCATCCTGACTATAAAAAACTAATTGGCTCTATTGATCCAGTAGATCATTTAACAAAGAACTATGAAAGGCTTGATGGCGGAGATATCGTAAACACGCTACTTGCAGTCGACAGGGAGACTTTTTTGCCGGATGACCTTTTATTCAAAATTGATATCGCCACAATGGCCCAAGGTTTAGAGGCTCGATCTCCTTTACTGGATCATCATCTCGTAAAATTCGTGGCCGGATTGCCTGGTAATATGAAACTGAGGAAATTCAACAAGAAATATATTTTCAAGGAAGCCCTGAAGGATATTTTGCCTGCTGAAGTGTTGAACCGGAGAAAGAGAGGGTTTGATGTCCCAGTAGGCCACTGGTTGAAGAGTGAACTCCTCGATGTCTGCCGGGACGTTTTATTAACCAGTGACTTGATTGCAGAAATCTTTAAAACAGACAAACTAAATAGTATGTTTGAAGACCACTTGAATGATCGGAAAGATTGGGGACGCTTTTTTTGGATGATCCTCATGCTTGATCTGTGGTCGAAGGCCTTTCTTAGAGATGGTACAGCTTGCCAAAAATAGAATCCGAGTTCTCTATGTTGTAGAGAACAGGTCATTTGGTGGTGGTGAGAGAGGTTTCGGGCAGTTCTCTGAGAACCTTAACAGAATCAGATTCCAACCCTTTTTAGCTGCACATTTGGGCGGCAAATTGGAAGAGATCGTTCGACGAGCTGGGATACCTTTCTTCCCAATTGATATGAGTCGTAAGGTTAATTTCAGGACCATTAGCTATCTATCGCGACTCATCTCTGAGCATCAAATCCACATTGTCCACAGCATGGGAGCCCGAGCGGATTTTTTCGCCAGAATGGCTTGTAGAAAAAATCCCTCTGCGGCAGTTGTCTGCACTGTGGCCATGCTCGTAGAGGGCTTTGATGTGGGTTTTCCGAGAAAAGCTGTCTATAAAATGGCCGACCATTACTCTGCCAAATACGTTACTCAATACATCACCGTATCAAAAGTCTTAAAGGAAATACTAGTCAAGGAGCGCAACATACCTGCCGATAAGATTAGTGTTATTTATAATGGCGTAGAACTCGATCAATATAATCCAAATCTGCAGGTCTCTGATGAAGTTCGCAAATCTTTGGAGATTTCTGATGATTATCCAATAGTTGGGACCATTGGTAGAGTTGTTTACCAAAAAGGGCTCACCTATTTCTTAGAGGCGGCCCAATACGTTTATTCTAAGAAGCAGTGCGTTAGGTTTGTGATCGTAGGTGACGGGCCGGAAAAGGTCCATTTAAAGCGATTAGCAAATGATCTCGGTATTTCACATTTGTGCACATTTGCCGGACTGAGGTTTGACATCGCAAAACTGCTCTCTGCTTTCGACGTTTTTGTCTTATCATCTTTATTGGAAGGCTTACCCCGTGTGGTTATCGAGGCTATGGCTATGGCACGTCCGATTGTAGGTACCGATATTAACGGGGTCAGGGAAGAGCTGATACATGACGAAACAGGCCTTCTTGTGCCGCCTGCCGATCCTAAAGCACTGGGAGATGCTATTTTAAAAATATTGGATGACCAACAAATGGCGGAGCGTCTAGGAAAAAAGGCCAGACAATATACTGAACGGATGTTTGATCTCAAGCGAACCCTGGCCAAGGTTGAGGAGCTATATGAGGAAATTTTCAATTCAACATTTCACAAATAACCTATATTTTATGATATTTTCACCAATTCTACGTCAAGAGAACACATCAAAATGCAAAATTGTCCTTCTTGCCAGATATCTGTAGGTTGTTATTTAAAAACTGTCTCTAAAGACTATTATCGGTGTCTGGCCTGCGATCTTATCTGTACGGATATGCAGAAATCATAAGATGAGACAGTGGCTACTTACTCTGAACATTATTTTGACAGATATTCTGCTGATCAATTAGAGGGGCAAAGGGATAGATTGTATAAGCACCTATTAGAAATCATCGCTCGCAATATCAGAAATCAAGGAGCAGGCAGATTAGTGGACGTGGGTACAGGATGCGGTTTTTCCCTGTCGTCACCCATATGAATAGAATAACTCAGCATATGTCTCATGAAGAAGAGAGGTTTCTTGTCCCAACTGGAAAACCTGAGCTCCTTGCAAAAGCTGTTTCAAACATGGTTCAGAACGACGAGTTGGCCACAGCATTTCGGAAATTAGCGAGAAGTAAAGTTGAGACCTCCATTGGAGTTGAACACATGGCAAAATAAGCAGAAAGGGTTTATAGCTCCCTCTTAGATCTCGACGGATAAGAGAGAACAGTTACGCTGCTTGGCAATCCTCAGATCCCCATCATGCTACCGATCCGAATACAGTTTCTAAAATCAAGTATTTACTTATCAAGACTGTCACCTACAACAGCTACTCGTTCTGTAGTCGGCATCTGTCTTTGATCCGCAACCTTCCAAGACTAACGTAATAAAAGAAAAATTTTTATGATAACAATTAATTGAAGATGCAAGGCTCTTTCATCCGACCCATAAATAATCCCCAGACACCGCCACCCATGACCAAAGTTCTGAATTTTACTCATCTTTTGCTATTAACTGCATTAGTAGGTGTTTTTTGGGGAGCTCTTACTAAACTAAACCTACCTTTAGCCGAATGGGAGCACATCACTCTTGCAGCAGCGGAAAGCTGGTCGAAAGGTATCAATACTCCGTGGATCTTTGATCATCCCCCTCTCTACCCATTTTTCTTAACTTTAGTTTTTAAGTTTACAGGACCAAGCCAAGAAGTAGCGAGGTCAGCAAATCTCCTTCTTGTGATCCTGACCTGCATAGTCTTGTTTCATTTCACTGCAGACATTTTTGAAAAAGATACTGCGCTCTGGTCCGTTATACTTTATCTCCTGAGTGCCGTCTGCATCCAAGGAATACAACTGATGGACGTGGCCGACACATCCCTCTTGCCATTGACATTCCTGCTGATGGCCAACTACATAAAAAATAACATTTCCGATCCCGGTCCAAGAAACACGACCATCCTAAGCTTTATGATCGCCTTATCTCTTTGGGCTAAGGTAACCTCGACTTTGGCATTCCTTATCGCCGTACTTTTTAGCTATTTTTATATGTTCTTTCTTCGCAGGAAGGGAGATCAAAATCCTCCGACGCCATTAAATATTGCAGCATTAGTATTTGGTTTAATACTATTTCTTACAACATGGACTTTAGTTTCCATTCTGTTATGGGGCAACGAAGCATTTTTTTCAGTCCTGAAGGCTCCCTGGACTGCAATTCATGGAAGAGTCGCCAAGGTTTCTTATCTTCCAAAAATCTATATGACTAGTTTTGAAATGATTAGGCTGCTCGTTTGGTTTTCCCCATATTTAATCCTGATGTGGCTCGGCATTTCTTGGAGAATATTTAGGACAAGGCCTCAATCCAACGATAATCACCAGAGTTTGAAGATTCTAATTGTATGTATTACTATATTTTACTTTTTTGGAAATTTAATAATCGGTGGTACCAACTGGGGATACCCACGGTACCATAATGCAATATTGCCATTTATCTGTTTATTTACAGGTAATTATATTTCTATTTCAATAAATAAATTTCATAAGAATATGCTAAGAGAAGTATTAATCATAATTTCTTTATCCGTTATAATTACTGTTTATCTTCTCAAGGATCCCTTGCTTTTTCTAAATTTACGGTTTAAAGAACTGCTGCTTCATGGAGATGGAATCGATCATGTTGTTAAGAATGCCATAATGACATTTTTGCCCTTTTATGGTCTACCGATAGCTCTAGTTTGCCTTTGGTTGTCTATTTTTCGGATGAGATCCAGAAACAGAATATATGCAATTCTGTTGATCGTCTGTACTTTGAGCACATTACTTGCTCTCGACCTTCAACAAATATTTGCGTCATATAGAACGTCAAATCAATACGGAGCTGTAGGCAAAGTGGAAGTACTTCAAAAAGTAAGAAATCATGTCAGGGACGGAGATTATGTGTTTGCAACACCTGAATTCAATTATGACCTTAGAGACAAAAAAGTATCAGGCATTGGATGGCAGATCTGGAAATCAAAAGACATCTTCTATCGTCTTATAGAATCAAATACCCCACAAGCAATTGTAGCAGGATTAACTGTTAACACTATTAGTCAACTAAAATGGCTGCTAAGTAAAGATACCCAGCATTTCCTCAGTAGCGATTATGACTTTATTACTATTGGCACTTACTACTTATGGTTGAGAACCTCTACCCGTAATTGAAATTGCTAAAATAGGTAACCTTTTGAAAATCCTCTTCGTTGCAGACGTTTCAGTTGCTAATGTGATTGGAGGGGCCGAGCGGGTTCTTTATGAGGAAAGTACCCGTCTCGCTAAAAAGGGGCATACCGTCCCTGTCCTGACCCGAAAGTTACCGTACCATGAATCGGGTGTGGAACATATCGATGGGGTTGAAGAGCATCGATATAGTTTCCAGGAGAAGTTCTTTCCATTTTTCTTCAAATCCATTATGTCTGATTGCAGACGGACATTTCGCTCCTTGGAGGAAAACTTCCCCTTCGACATCATTAATTTCCACCAACCCTTTTCTGCAATAGGTGTCCTCTCTGTAGCTGGCAGTCGCAGGGTTCCTTGTGTATATACATGCCACTCCCTGTCATTCGAAGAGTATGTCAGCCGATCATCTTCTCCCGGAAATCCTATCAACTGGTTACTCCATCGCTTGCAGATTAGCGCCAGAAAATCTATCGAGCAAAAGGTGCTCAAGAAATCTGATCAAATCGTAGTTTTGAGTGAATACACCCGCAAAAAACTTGAGCGGACATATGGATTGTCATCTTCAAAAGTAAATGTAATTCCAGGCGGCGTTGATCTTGAGCGCTTTAGACCATCTACTAAAAAGGCTGAAATCCGGTCTCGGATGGGCCTGCCAGAGAACAAATTCATTCTCTTTACGGTCAGAAACCTTGTCCCACGCATGGGCTTAGAGAACCTCATTTCAGCCTTCGAAATTGTTCAAAACGGGCGCACAGATTCTTTATTGGTAATCGGCGGTGAAGGCCCCCTTGAACCGAGGCTCAAGGAACAAGCTGCACGATGTGGAGTAGAGGAGTTTGTTCGATTCGCAGGCTACATTCCTGACGAGGAGCTGCCCTCTTATTACCAGATGGCAGACCTTTTCATTCTCCCCACAACCGCATTGGAAGGATTCGGCCTGGTCACAGTGGAGGCACTGGCTTCGGGACTTCCAGTGCTTGGAACCCCGGTGGGTGGAACCAGAGAAATCCTCACCAAACTAGGGTCAGATTATCTGTTCGATGACTCAACTCCCCAGTCCATTGCCAACGGCATCCTCAAAGCATTAAATGGTTGGGCCACAAATAAGGCAGCCTCTGAGAACATCTCTGAAACTTGTAGGAAGGTGGCCGAAGAGCACTATTCCTGGGACAACCATGTAAGCAAATTGGAAGATCTATTTTATTCCATGCTAGGTAACTGAAAACCGATGTGCGGCATTTGCGGCAAGATATCTTTTAACGGCGAATCCGTTTCGTCCGATCTGATTACCAGGATGATGGGGTCTTTGGCCCATCGCGGCCCTGATGACGAAGGATCCTATATTAGAATCGTAAGGACCAGCGGTGGCTCGAACATCACAATAGGCCTTGGCCACAAAAGACTGAGCATCATTGATCTTTCATCTGACGGCAGACAGCCCCTCACCAATGAGGATGAAACCCTTTGGCTGGTTTTTAACGGCGAGATCTACAACCACCCTACCCTGCGCCAGGAGTTGCTCGACCGTGGGCATTTTTTCAGATCGGAGACGGACACTGAGGTCATTCTCCATCTTTACGAAGAAAAGGGTATCGATGCACTCCAGGATCTCAACGGAATGTTTGCTTTTGCTCTTTGGGATGAAGCCAAACAAAGGCTTTATCTTTGTCGCGATCGGTTGGGAATAAAACCTCTTGTCTATTTCCAAGATAGCTCTTCTCTCGTTTTCGCTTCCGAAATTCAGGCGTTGCTGCAAGACAAGAGCATCCCCCGGGAACTGGACTGGGAGGCCCTGAAACTCTACCTCACCTTCAACTATGTCCCGGCCCCCCTCTCGATCTATCAAAGAATAAAAAAGCTCCTTCCAGGTCACTATCTCCTCTGGGAAAATGGCAACTATTCAACCCAGCAATATTGGGATATCCCCTCCAATGACAGTAAGAGTTCCACTTACGACTTCCAGCAGCACAGCAAGCAGCTGCGGCAGACGTTCGAGGACGCTGTAAAAATAAGAATGATTGCAGACGTCCCTCTGGGAGCCTTCCTGAGCGGGGGGATGGACTCCAGCATTATTGTGGCACTCATGGCAAGAAATTCAGGGAAAAGTATCAACACTTTCAATATAAGCTATCCTGACCTGACTCTATACGATGAAAGTAGCTATGCCCGCCAAGTCGCCGCGATGTACAACACTGATCACCATGAAATTAGGCTCGATTCAAATGAAATACTTCAAGTTATCCCTGAGGCTCTTTCCTCATTAGGGGAGCCATTTGCCGATTCATCCCTTCTCCCCACACTGGTGATCTCAAAGGAAACGAGAAAAAAGGTGACCGTTGCCCTGGCCGGAGATGGTGGAGACGAACTCTTTGCCGGCTATCGATTATATCTCGGTGAGACTTTCTACAAATATTACGACTACCTTCCTCAATGGTTCAGGAGGCACGGGTTGGAAAGCTGGATTCCACTTCTTCCAGACTCTCGCAACGTGAAGTGGTTGGAATATGTCCGCCGGGTAAAGAAGTTTATCCGCGGTGCCCGTGGGGACCTCATTCACCGTTTTTTTTTGTGGAGGGAAGTGTTTTCGGGGGAGCTTATCACGTCTCTGTTGAATGGAGACCCAGAACCCAATGAAACACACCCCGGCGAATCCTGGTTGAGGGCACTTGACCATTGGCCCGGAGACGACCTTAATCGTTTGCTCTACGTTGAAGTCAAAGACTCCCTCCCGTGCGACATGCTCACTAAGGTGGATTTGATGAGCATGAAAAAGGCTCTCGAGGTTCGTGTCCCTTTTCTAGATCACCGTGTGGTGGAGCTGGCGTTTCAGATGCCTGGTTCTATGAAACTCAAAGGCTTACAGCGCAAATATATTTTACTGGAAACCTTTAAAGATCTCCTTCCCTCGAGCCTCCATCTTCGTCCCAAACAGGGTTTCGAAGTACCGATCAGTGCATGGTTGAAAAACGAACTAAAGGACATGCTAGAGGACTACCTTTCACCTCCATTACTAAAAGAGCAGGGCATCTTTAGCTCGGAAGTTGTGGAGAGCCTGAAAAGGGATCATAGGCAAAATCGCCGAGACACTTCATGGCTTCTCTGGAACCTCATCGTTTTCCAGCACTGGTATTCCACTCAAAAGTGAACAAGCATATCAAAATCATCCACATCATCACCCGTATGGACATGGGCGGTTCGGCGCAGAATACTTTGTTAACCGCACTGCATCACGATTCCCAACGTTACAATGTGTGGTTGATCAAGGGGTCCACTTTGGAATCGGCCATGACCGAAGCGGAGACCAGACTTGTTGAAGATCAACTGGAGACCGCCAAGAAACAGGGCATCCAGATAATCGATGTTCCTAGCTTGGTTCGCCGTATTTCACCAACAAATGATTTGAGGGCTCTGGTCACCCTTTTTCTGCATATACGGAAAATAGATCCCCATATTGTACACACCCATACCTCGAAAGCCGGGATTCTCGGCCGGTTGGCTGCCTGGCTGGCACGGGTTCCCACTATCATCCACACTCCCCACGGACACGTTTTTTACGGTCATTTCGGCAGATCGTTGTCTAGGATGTTTCTTCAGATGGAAAAACTGCTTGGTAGAATAACCCATCACCAAATCGCACTCACTCCAGAAGAGGGTAACGACTACGTAAACCTTGGCGTGGCAAAATCTAATAACCTCTCGGTGATCCACAGTGGAGTGGACCTAAACCGCTTCAAACTAAGTGCCGCAGAGACAAACCACAAAAGAAACGAATTAGCGATTCCACCAGATTCCCTGGTGGTAGGATACGTGGGCTGGCTTATCCCTATCAAGGGAGTCACTCATTTGGTAGATGCCATGGCTGAAGTCATACAACGACACCCTAATAGTCTGCTAGTACTGGTTGGCAAAGGAGACGAGAAAGGTGAGGAAGAGATTAAACTAAAGGAACAGGTGGAAAACTTAGGGTTAGTTGACAACGTACGCTTTCTGGGTTGGCGACCTGACGTGCATGAGATTATGGGCTGTTTCGATATCTTCGTCTTGCCCTCTCTGAATGAGGGTATGGGCAGGGTTTTGGTGGAAGCCATGGCAGTGGGATTGCCCATCGTAGCCAGTCGGGTAGGCGGCATTCCTGACCTGGTAAAAGATGGAGAAAATGGGCTCCTGGTTCCGCCGGCGGACGCGGGGGCACTCGAGCGAGCCATCTCTGATTTGTTGAGCGATAAAGCCAGAGGGAAGCGTATGGGGGAAACCGGCAAAAGAATGTGCCATCCCTATAGCGTCGAGGCGATGGTGGAAAAAATCGACGCCCTCTACACTACGCTTTTAGAAAAGTACCCCCACAATCGAGATACTCGGGTCCGATTTTTGCTAGATAAAGAAAGTGAAGAGCTCAAATAATGGAGGAATTAATTTTTCCATGACAGTGGTAGCCATCCATCAGCCACAGTTTCTACCGTGGCTAGGATATTTCGACAAATTGGACCGGTCTGATGTTCTCTGTTTGCTGGATACGGTGCAATACAAGAAAAATGAATTTCAAAACCGCAACCGGATCAAAACTGCTGATGGCTGGCAGTGGCTCACAGTGCCGGTGACCTACCGTTTCCCCCAACGAATTTATGAGGTGGGCGTGAACCAGACCGTGGATTGGCAACGCAAACATTTGCAAGCCCTCAAGACCAATTATAGCAAAGCTCCCCACTTTGGTACCTACATTGCAAGGTTTGAAGAGTTTTATCAGCAGTCATATGAGATGTTGGTAGATGTAAATGTGGCGTGTATCAGGCTTCTGATGGACCTATTGGGGCTGGAGCGAAAGGTGATTCTGGCCTCATCGCTTCAGGTGGAAACCGATGACCCCACCTTGCGATTGGTAAAAATCTGTCAGGCTCTGGATGGTGATGCTTATGTAAGCGGCAAAGACGGTGCCAAATACATGGATCTGGACACCTTCCACAAACATCAACTGGAGCTTGTCTTTCAGGACTTCAATCATCCTGAGTACCCTCAGTGCTACGGGCCATTCGAGCCCAATCTATCCGTGGTTGACCTACTATTTAACTGCGGTCCGGAGGCTTTGCCCATTATCAGAGAGGCGTCGATATGATTCAGAGAATGAACATTTTGGCCATTGGAGCGCACCCGGATGACATCGAGTACGGCTGTGCCGGAACATTGATGAAATATGCCGAACGCAGCCACCATATTTTTCTCTTGGTGCTCACCGGAGGTCAAGAGGGCGGCAGTTCCGAGATTCGGCAACAGGAACAGGAAGTCGCGGCCGAGGTCATGAAAGTACAGAAGGTTTTCTGGGGAGGTTATCATGACACCCAGCTGCCCCTGAACAAGGAACTCATTGAAAAGATCGAAGACGTACTGGCAGAGGTAAAACCGGATCTTATTTTGGTAAATCACGGCGATGATACCCATCAGGATCACCGCATCCTTACCCGGGCCACCATGTCCGCCACCCGCTATGTCCGCAACGTGCTTTTCTTTGAGGTCCCCACTACCCAGAACTTTAATCCGCAGGTGTTCGTGGATATTTCAGATACTCTTGACCGAAAGTTCAAAGTTCTGGAAGCTCACGCCTCCCAGGTTATGAAAACCAATATCGAGGATATGTCCATTCTTGAGCTTGCCAGAGCAAATTCCACATTTAGAGGAATACAGGGGCGGGTCAAGTTCGCCGAAGCTTTCGCGCCCTTAAGGCTTTTCATAAACATCTGAGCAGGATCAGCACTAGACTGGCCCTTGGCCAAATAAAGTATTTCTGAGATCACGGCTAACCTTCAACATGCTCAGGTCGGGGAAAGCCGCTCCCACAGGATAAATCAAAAGACTATTTGGGTAACAAGCCGGTGAAAAAAAGAGAGATTATTCCTCACTCCCGACCTTTCCTGGATGATGAGGAAACCCGTGCTCTTCAAAATGTCCTGACCTCCGGTCAAATTGCCCAAGGCCCTCAAATAGAAAATTTTGAAGAGGAACTGGGAAGCTTTCATGAACTTCTCCCTGGAGTTGCCACCTCATCGGGTACAACTGCTCTCCACTTGGCTCTGCTCTCTCTGGGAGTTGGTCCTGGTGACGAGATTCTTCTGCCCTCGTATGTGTGCTCAGCCCCACTCCATGCCGTGTACCACTCACGTGCCACCCCAGTTCTGGTAGATGTAGATCCAACAACCGGCAATATGGATCCTGATGATCTCAAAAAAAGACTTACCTCCAAATCTAAAGCGATCATTGTGGTTCATCTCTTTGGTTTACCTGCGAACGTTAGGGAGATATCAGCCTTGGGTGTTCCAGTGATCGAAGATTGCGCTCAGGCATTAGGGGCAGAATTAGCAGGTCGAAAGGTTGGAACTTTCGGTAGAGTGGCCATATGCTCATTCTATGCAACCAAGATCATTACCACTGGAGAAGGAGGAATGCTCCTTTCCGGTGACCCCGATCTACTGGCAAGGTCAAGAGATCTGAGAGATTACGACAAAAAAGAGGATCTGAGCCCTCGCTTTAATTACAAAATGACTGATCTTCAGGCGGCATTAGGTCGCAGTCAATTCCAGAAACTTGAAAGTTTCTTGGGTCAGAGAGAGGAATTGGCGAGAGCTTACAGTGAACAGCTTGCAACACTTCCCTGCAATTTGCCCCCATCGCAGAAAGGAAGGATTTATTATCGCTACGTAGTCTCTCTGCAAGGAGATGTTAGTGGACTAATAAAGAAACTGTTGAATATGGGCATAGAGGTTGCAAGACCGGTTTATCGACCGTTACACCGATACTTTAGCCTGGAAGATTGTCCCGGGGCTGAGATGGCCTGGAAGTCTCATCTATCACTGCCGATCCATCCATCCCTCACATCCCAGGATGTGCACCGGGTATGCCAGGCTTTGCAACAGGCTTTGAAGGAGAATCCTCAGTGAAAAGAAATAATCAACTTCTCCTGCCAGCCTGGTATTATCTGCTAGGCCTGATTCTGCTCGGGATAGTCTTTTTCCCAGCCACGCATCACTTTTTTGTGCATACGGGCAGACGCTGGCTGTACATCTTGGTATTAGCCTTCAGCTTCAGTGCGATGACCACGCCTATTTTCAGGATTGTGGCAATGCGCTGGAGTGTGGTAGACAACCCCAGTGGACACAAGATCCATAAAGAACCGACACCCCTGTTGGGCGGCGCCGCTGTTTTTCTCGGGTTTTTCCTGCCACTTCTCATCAATGGCATCTTCAATTTGGAGTTTGGAGCCATTTTGTTGGCGGCCGTGATCCTGTTTGGAATTGGCTTGCTGGATGACACACTAAATTTGCAGGCCCACCTCAAACTGATTGTTCAGATTATCCTTGCTGTCGGTCTCACTTTTGTTGGGGTTCGCATTATTCTTGTTCCCGAAACCATCCTGCTTGGCAGCACTGTCAATCGTCTTCTGTCCGTACTTTGGATTGTCGGTATCACCAACGCCGTAAATTTCTTCGATGGCATGGACGGACTTGCTACCGGACTTGCTGCGATTATCTCTTTCTTTCTGGCAATTGTCGCCCTGCAAATGGATGCTCCCTTTGTGGGCTGGGCTGCACTGGCCATGATGGGCGCGTGTCTTGGTTTCCTCCCCTACAACTTCAGACCCGGGAAGCGAGCCCTGATCTTCCTCGGCGATGCCGGCAGCACTACCATCGGTTTCGTCTTGGCCTCACTGGCAATTTACAGTGATTGGGCTGACCTGAACCCTGTGGTTTCAATCTTTTCCCCACTTCTGGTTTTCTGGATTCTCATATTTGACATGGCTCACATTACCTTGTTCAGAGTGATCAGGGGGAAGACCAGGAATTTTAAAGAGTGGATCGAGTATGTTGGCCATGACCATCTGCACCATCGAATGGCCAGAGTGCTTGGGGGTACCACCCAAAGTGTTTTGTTTATTTATCTCCTCACCGTTTGTCTGGGCATTAGTGCCATACTCCTCCGTAATGCCCGCCACCCATCAGAGGCGCTTCTCTTGTTAAGTCAGGCACTAATAATTGTCGTGCTAGTCTCTATCTTAGAGGCAGTAAACGGGAATAAAAAGAGCTAGTTGTCCTACAATTCGAAATGGATCTACCTGAAGACAGCCTTGGCCGGATAGGATAACAATTGTCATCCCCGACTTGATCGGGGATCCAGTTTTCCTTTTTCCTGGATTCCCGCTTTCGCGGGAATGACAAAAAACGAATGCCTTTCTAGATTTACCCTGTAGAAAACTGCAGAAAGTTATCAAATAACTTACTCAGGCCGTGGCTCATCTAATAGCCGGGGCCATTTTTTTTGGAATCTTGATGCCTTATTGTCGGATGAACTCCGCCGGAGGCGTAAACCATTCGACCTACTGTTCATTTTGAATGGAGTATTGGAGTTATGAGGATTTCGGATTGCGGAATGCGGATTGCGGAATTGGAAAAACATAGGGCATAAGGCAGAATTGCGCGAGACAGGCGAGACAGGACCAAGGCGAGAAAGGGAAAAAGCTTGGCGATAGCTACTGCAGAGCCTTGCTCGCCTTTTTCGCTTTCCCGGCCATGCGCTCTTCTATATCTTTCTGCTGCCTGGTGCCAGATGCAATCTGCCTGCTGTCCTCTGTCGTCTGCCGTCCGTCGTCCGTTCCTATCTTCCCCTTTTATCCAACCTTTGCTTCACCGCCTTGACCAGGAAAGGCCAGGCTACGGTGGCGTCGCAGAGAACCTCGGCAAAACGACCGCCGTCTTCAGGAGCAACAAACTTTCCCCAGGAAACACCCTCCGAGTAAGTACAGCCGCTCAACCCACCCCAATATGCTGGCTCCGGGCATATTCTTACAGCGTAGTGAAATTTTCTTAGGGATAGAGAACGGGTGCAGCGCTCTTGGAGAATTTCCAGATAGGGGCTGACCTGTTGGGCCCAGTTGCGTGGCACCCCACCGCCTATGGTGAAGATTCCTAAACGTTTGGCCTTCAGTACCCGTGTGGTGTAGGAACTCAGATCCAAAAAGGGATTGAAAGAGATATTCACCTGTTGGATAGCCTCAGCTATGTCCAGGCCTGGATCACTGGCCATTGCCTTTTTGGTCATCCACGTACCCACGTCCAGTGCCAACTCGGAGTCAGTGAAGGCTGGTATATAGACCGGTACGTCTTTAAGATAAGCGCTTTGTAATACTCCTGGCTTGTCAGAATTCTCTGTTAGCCATCTTCCCATCTTACGGCAAAATATTTCTGAACTGAGGGGCTCACTGGTATCCATGCTGTCCAGGATGCCGCCGACGATTTCCTCCGCCCGATCCAGGTTCTTTTCAAGTTCCAGGGTATCATATATACGGTTGTACCCCCGATGATAGAGAGCAGCATCGTCGAAGCGATCATCGTGCTTGAAATGGGTCATACCCGCAGCTTCCACAAACCCGTGGGCCATCAGCGCCCCAGTGGTAATGATCATATCCAGCCAACCCCAGTCGATCATATGGCAAAGAACAAGACCCATCTTCGCCACGGTCATGGCCCCGGAAAAGGTACCCACCACCTGGCAGTCAGGATCGGATACCATCTCTGTGAGCACCTCAGCCGCTTCACCTAAGTTCCTGCCGGTAAAGGCGGTTTTTTTCATCTGCCTAAAAAGTTGATCAAAATCCTCAGCACTCTTTACATCAAGGCTTTCCAACGGCTCAAGCTGGTCCTCCAACCCGTCGCCAAAATCAGCAGGGTCTCTGTAGTCTTTTGTCATTTATCTTCCTCCAAGGGAATACATACTGGAAAATCAAGCACTAGCGAATTACACCAGCCCTGTCAATGGATATGTGGCATAGAGCATAGAGCATAGAGTGGGAATT
>Ga0209536_100003067_pt1 | contig 27012 bp, 25 predicted proteins | sample DeeMarSeWOR28_12_FD_187461 | JGI IMG/M metagenome (GOLD analysis project Ga0209536, IMG submission 187461) | Marine sediment microbial communities from White Oak River estuary, North Carolina - WOR-2-8_12 (SPAdes) (version 2) | ecosystem: Environmental > Aquatic > Marine > Intertidal zone >... | reverse complement strand
TGAACTTCGTAACCCTTGGATAAAAGAAATTCTGCCAAATAGCTACCATCTTGCCCGGTTATTCCCGTAATTAAAGCTTTTTTCATTTATTTACCCCCACTTTTATCCCAATATTCCTGAAAAAATGCCACAAATATCCCAGAAAATATGCCGAGTACAAGCCCGAAAAGCATGTTCAATTTGATCCTCGGCTTGCTCGGTCTCTCCGGCACGATTGCCTCATCCACCACCGAAAATGACTGTATTTCCTTGGATTCCTCAAGTTTTACCGACTCATACTCCTTACGCAACATTGTGTAAACTGAATTCTGGATATCCAGCTCTCGCATCAGCCGGGAGACCTCTATTCCCTGCGACTGCGATCCGGCAACTAGCCCCATCAGATTGGAGGTCGAGTCGCTGCCTCTGGGTGCCAGCATGGTAAATTTTTTTAATTTCTGCTCGGCATCTGTCAACTCTTTTTCCACCCGCGGCAACTGCCCGTCAATATACTCTCTCTTCTTCCTCGCTTCTGTGTAATTCAGTTCGTTCCAGTAAAATGAAAAAGCTTCGGCAAATGCATTGGCGATCTCGGCAGACAGTTTGGGATCATTGTACTCAACCACTAACTCAACAAGATTACCCGATGATTTTGGCTTTTTAAGCATATGGCTGACGGACGAAGCCAATTTATGATCCGAAAGTTTTGGATCATCCCACGCATTTATCCGTTCCCTAAGCTTTAACTGATCAATTACCCGGGCAGCTACTGCCTTGCTCTGGATCAGCTCGGTCAAGTCGGATATTCCACCTCCACCACCAGACGGCAGTTTTATCCCCACCATCCCAGCAATACCAGCATATTGAGAAAGCGAGGAACCACTATTGGAGCGGACTAAGATCGTAGTACTTGCCTCATAAACCGGCTTCTGCAGTAGGCTGAAGATTAAAGCCGCAGCAACCAATCCTATGCTGATAAAAGTAATCGCCTTCCACCGCCGCCGAATTACGTCAAAATATGCTCGCAAATCAATCTCATCATCCATAAATTCCCTCCTATTTTGCAACTGTGGCATACAATGTTACGGTTAATAAAATTGTATTCAAAAACGTAGTAAAATCCGGAATATAAAAGAAATTACCCGGCACATTAATAACGTCCCCGGCATAGATCTCAATATCTTTATCATCCATCCCTCGCTGAATAATATCCGAAGCATTAATATGGTAGACTTTGGGTTCTCCATTTTCCTGGCGCGTCACCGTGACACCCGACAGATTGGCTCTGGCGGTCGGCCCGCCAGCCGAATTGATATAATCTGAAAGGGTCTGGCCAACAACAAAGCCAAAAGTCCCGCTTCTCGCAACCTCACCATAAACATATACATAAGACTTAATGGCAGGAATAGCAAGAATATCGCCATTCTCCAATCTCATATTCTGTTTTCCATCATTTTCAAGAAAGATATCACGTAGAGTAAGCTTGTAGTCATCAAAACTTCCATTATTAGTTTTTCTTTTCAAGTATACAAATTCGGAGAGGTCTGACCCCCCCTTGGCCATCCCAACTTGTTTCAAAACGTCCGAGATCCTCGTCCCATCATACACACTATGCAGCCCGGTTGCGCCAACCTGCCCTGTGATATAGATATCTATTTTTTTAGGCGCGGATACCATCAGCGACAGATCAAATCTTTCCTTATATTTCCTTTTGATCGCTTGGACCATTGTTTTTTTTGCTTTACCCAGAGATAGTCCGGACAAAGTTATCTCCGACACATTCGGGAAAAATATTTTCCCTTCGGGATTGATAACAAATGTATAATCAAGCACCAGGGCATTATCTCCAACTATAAGATGCGCTTCGAGCTGATCTCCCGGCCCCAGGACATAATCATCCGCAATGGCGCCTTTGGGAATATCTGTCGAAAGAGAAGCGGACGAAATGCCGCCCGCGGGAAGATTGATCGGGCTCGTCACCAGCTGGGCTTCCAATCTGCCGGGCAAAAAGGGCAAAATTAAACATAAAATAAGAAAACTTGCTAAAACTCTCATAATTTACTCCCTCCTATTCCTCTATTCTTTCTAATCTTCTCTTGACCCCATTCCGAACGCGACGATAAGCCTTGGTAGCTTGCTCTTCAATCCTAGGGCTAAACAAATGCAGGATCTCTTTTCCTAAAATGCGATACTGCCCGCCAACTTTATAGGCACGCAGCACACCTTTTTTGATTAAACGAAGAAATGTGGATTGGGAAATCTTAAGGAGGGACTTGGTTTCTTCAGAAGTATAGATCTCGTTCTCGCGAACTTCCATGATTGCAAAAGTATAGCATTATCTCAGATCTTGTCAAGAGGTTTCAAGATGTGTCAAAATGTGTCAGGCAATTTAGGCCCTAAAAACCTTCTGGCTCTTTATGCCGCTCTTCTCAAAGGCATTTCTGGTGTCCAAAATAGCTTTCGCATTCTGCTCAATAAAGGCATAATCGTAGTCAGAATGGTCGGTCAATAGAAAGACCAGGTCGGAATCCTTGAGAATATCAGCAGTGAGCTCAATCGACTTCATCTCCACTCCCGGATAATGTCTTAAACCTTTAAACTCAGCCACGTGCGGATCGTTATAAGAAACATTCGCTCCCTGCTCTTTCAAGAGCTGGATCACCTTCAACGCTGGGGACTCCCGAAGGTCATCGATATCTTTCTTGTAAGCTATGCCGAGAACCAAAACCTTCTTTCCTTTCAAAGATTTAACTATCTCGGCAGCCTTTTTCACCACATATTCCGGCATCTGGGTATTGATCTCCCCGGCCAGCTCAATAAACTTTGTCGTAAAATCATGTTTCTTGGCGATCCAAGTCAGATAAAACGGATCGATCGGAATACAATGTCCACCTAACCCTGGTCCAGGATAAAATGCCTGGAAACCAAACGGTTTGGTTTTGGCCGCTTCGATAACCTCGTAGATATTTATATCCATCCGATCGAACAACATTTTTAGCTCGTTAACCAGGGCAATGTTGACGGAGCGGTAAATATTCTCGAGGAGCTTGGCCGCCTCCGCGATCTTGGTCGACGAGACAGGAATAGTCTTGTCGACTATCTGATCATAAAGCAGCTTGGCAACCTTCAGACATTCGGGAGTATCCCCTCCAACAATCTTTGGCACATTTCCCAATCCAAACTTTTTATTCCCCGGATCTTCTCTTTCCGGAGAAAAAGCCAGATAGAAATCTTTCCCCGCCTTTAGGCCGCTCTTTTGCAGGATCGGCAATAATTCATCATCGGTCGTTCCCGGATAAGTGGTACTTTCCAAGACAACTAACTGATCCTTGTTCAAATATTTACTGATCGTTTCCGCCGTATTAAGAACATAGCTAAGATCCGGATCGCGCTGGTTTTTAAGCGGCGTGGGAACACAAATAATGATCGCATTCATTTCTTTGAGCTGATCAAACTGGTTGGTCGGGATAAAACTTTGATTTTTGGTATATTTGCTGATAAAACCGTCATCAATATGTTTCAGGTAGCTTCTGCGCCGTTTTAATTGATCGATCTTGGCCGCGTCGACATCAAAACCATAGACTTTGAACCCTTTTTCGAGAAAGGCTTTGGCCAGCGGCAGGCCAACATAACCGAGCCCGATCACGCCAATCTTTGCCTCTTTATTCCTAATTAAATCCTCTATCCCCGTCATGATCCATGATTATATCACGAATATATTGTATAATGTAGACGATGAGATCCCTTTTGATCCTTATTTTTTGCATCAGCGCCCAATTCACGACCTTTGCCCGTGAGATCCCCATAACCTTCCGCCAGGCCCCTGACCGGCCTTATTTTGAAAGCGCGGACGTGATGATCGATTCCGCGGAGCTCGATACATTGATCCTGAGAATCCGATCGGCGAAAAATGGAACTGCCCGCTTATTCTGGGCAAACTCTTATGACCCGCAGTTTAATCAGCCCAAAAGCATCTGGTTCTCGGTCAAACGCGGCGAAAAGAATTACGTTTTTAATATTCCGTCTCAGAATCCAAATTGGGTGGGCTGGGCAAGAAAATTTCTGTTATATCCAGAGATAAATTATAAAAACATCGAAATAACCAACGCAAAGGTTATTAGAGGAAATCTCTTCACAAATATCGCTTCAGGGTGGCAGGAATTCTGGGGCCCGCGGGGAAGATTAATTGTCGGCAGCACGATCAATACCATGCAAAGCCCGAATATATACGGGCGGCCGGTGTTCTATTACATTTACTGGCTGTTATTTTTGGTTTTTATCGGCCTGCTTGGCTGGGAAGTTAAAACGGCCCTTACCCAGGGCAAAGGAATAGATATTGCCGAATTGCTGCCCAACGCCGGCAAAAAGATGGTAATTGCGGCCATTATCATCTGGGTTGCGCTTGAAGCCAGCACTCTGGTAACAAACTGGAATAATATCAAACACGATTTCAAATATGTCGGCAAAAACATCGAAGAAAAGCTAACCATGGTCAATACCGGCGATTTTTACCCATTTATCCAATTTTGCAGAGAAAACATACCGGAGAACGCAACATTCGTCTCAAGTATCCCGCCCTATTATAACGACATAAAAGCAATATATTATCTATACCCTATAAAGTACGCAGAGGACGGGGAATTCCTTGTGGTTTATGACAAGCAGCCGGAAAAAGAGATCTTAAATAAATACCAGTCCTGGAAAGAATTTCGAAAGGGAGCTTATATTTTAAAGAAGAAATAAGGCCATGCAAATTCTAAACGCTTTAATCGTAATACTTGTACCTTTAATTTTCGGGCTGCTCCTGCTTGCGCTGATCTTACGAAGGCGCGCAGACCAATTCTATTTCTGGGAGAAGCTGGCGCTCGCTTTCCCCATTGGCCTGGGGTTGATGGTTATAATAATGTTCATTCTCCCCTTTGTTGGGATCCCGCTGACTTTCTTAAGCATTGTCGGAACGCTGGCCGTTATATCAATATTGATCGGCATTTACCTGTTTAAAAACAAAATTTTCTGCGTCAATCCTAATGAAATTAAAAACTCGCTTGATTTTGACCATGAAAATATGGCTTGGTGGGAATACGGATTAGTAATCCTGCTTATCCTGAAAGTTGCTTATGTATATTTTGCGTCGATTGTTAAACCATTGGTCGATATTGACGCTCTTAAATATTATTCAATTGTAGCAAAAGGCATCTTTTACAAAAACACACTAAATACACCCTATCTATCTAATTTTATGGCCGATCCAAAACCTCTATTCCCACACCTATCACAAGGATGGGCTTTTATTGGTTTGGGCACCATCAATGATGCCCTCTTTAAAATCATCTTCCCAACCCTCTTTCTCTGTCTCATGGTTATTTTTTATGCGGTCTTACGCCGATATTATTTTAGAAAACCCAGCTTAATCTTCACGTTTCTTTTGAGCACGCTCCCCTTTCTGGTTCTCCATGTGGCCACCGCTTACGCTGATTTTACGATGAGCTTCTATTACGGTGTCGCCACCCTGTACCTCTTCCTCTTCATAAAAGAATTTAATCTGTCTGAGAATGATAAATCATTCCCCTATCTTTTTATATCTTATGTTTTGTTGGTCTTTGCCGTCTGGACAAAAAGATCGGGCATAGTTCTATCCGGGGTCAACACATTTGTACTAGCCACATATTTAATCACAAATAAAAATAAGATCGTTAAGATTGACTTAATAAAAATAATATCTATTTTTATCGTTTTTATTGTTGCTATCTTCCCAATGATTACTTATGCGCAAACTGAGGTAATTCTCAGAGTTTTCAAGCAATTGATCGGAATAAGCGAGACCGCGCCAACAATAGATTCGGCTAATAATCTATTGCCGGCAAATAAATTCAACATCATTACCTCGATCTTCTTTAGAAAATTATTCTATTATGCAGACTGGCATCTATTGTGGGGCTTATTTGTTATCTCTTTAATTCTCTTTTACAAAAATACCTTTCGACGTCCACTTGTTCTCCTTCTGGCTATTATCTCTCTAAATATTTTAATTGTTTTAGTTCAGTTTGGAACCAAGGAAATGTTTCAGTGGCTGATCGATGGAACACTTTTTGACCGGTTAATGATACCTTATGTCATCGTGATATTATACTTCTGTGCTGAGGCAATTATTCCTGAATGGAAGGGCAATCCTTCGGCACCCGCAGCCCAACCTTCCACAAAAAGTAAAAAAGGCTCTTAAAATGCTCGCGCGTAGCGCGATTAAAAATCTTATTGGCGCTGGTCCTCTCGTGCTTATGGATCATCCCCGCCTCACCAACATAGGCAACCTGCCAGCCCCGGCTCCACATACGATAACACCAGTCAACGTCGTCAAAATACATAAAGATCTTTTCATCCATTAGCCCAACCTCGTCCATCGCATTTTTTCTGACGATCATGCAGCCGCCCAGCACCCAATCGACGCGCCGATTATCATTATGATCCCACTCCTGCATAAGATAACGGCGCTCCAGCGCGCTCCCTGCCATCAAGCCGCGCAGTGGCGTAAACCGGTACAAATAGGTACGAAGGTCCAGAAATCTTCGAACCGAAAACTGGAGCGATCCGTCCTCATTAAACAATTTACAACCGGCAATCCCGACTTTGGGGTTTTTAATCATATAGTTGAGCATTATCTCAATTGCGCCGGGCAAAACAATGATATCCGGATTAATAACCAGGTAAAATTTCGACGCCGTTGAACGCAGTCCAATATTGACCGCCCGAGAATATCCCAGATTTTCTTTATTCGCGACAACATTAACATCCGGATAATTTTCTTTTATAAATTCAATTGTTCCATCATTTGAATTATTATCCACGACAATAATCTCCAAAGGAATCTTTGGCCCGGCATTCTTTAGAGAGTGCAAGCATTTCGACAACGTCTCTCTATGTTTATAAGTTACAATAACCACCGACAATTTATCGACCCGCGCCAGATCGATATCCGAAGCCCTGCTTATCTCATGCTGTTTGAATTCCGACAGGTCATATTTAATTATTGATCTTCTGGCAACCGTTTCCGGCCGAAAGATGTAGCGAGAGGCACAAAGCAGAAGGAAAGAAGCCCCCCAGAAGATGTAGACAATTATTCTTGAAACCCAATACAATCGACCGAGGAAAAGAATGGCGATCATAACCGCCATGCACATAAGGAAAATCGCAAAAATCAAAGCAAATTCTTCAAGCATGGCTCTTTTTTGCCTTTTATCATAAAGGCCAACCAACCAGGATATAAACAAATAGACAATATTAAAACCGACAAGAGCCAAAAGATATCTACCTAAATGCTCTGAGGGAAGTCTCTTGATAAAATGCAGGCGATACTCTCGCAGAAGAAAAGCCAGGACAGCAGAAAAATTAATTATGATTAGATCAATAAAAACTCTCATTTATCTCCTAAATTATATCAGGAAAAAGCTATATCCACAATTTCAGAGTACAATATATGCTATAATTTATTCATGAATTTTGAATTGTCGCTTAAAAACCATTGGCTGGATATATTGATTGCAATTCTCTCATTAATCTTCTGTGTGCTGGCATTCTTCAACGTCGTTATCCCGATGGATGTCTTCGCATGGGACCAATCTCACCACAATCTTTATGGAACATGGATCGCAAATGATATTCAATCCGGCAACTGGGATCTCTTTTGGAACCATACGCATCGCCAAACCCTCTGGCCATTTCTACAATCGTGGATATTGGGGATATTTTTCATCATCTTTGGAATTAGCTATGTTAGCGCCCGAGCCTGCCATCTAATAATATTTTTCTTTCTGCTGTTGGCAACCTGGCAAGTAGGCAAGGCGCTGGATGAACAAAGAGGAAAACTGATCGGCGGGTTCTCTTGGGGGCTGATGATTATTTCGCCGTATTTATGGGCACTCGGCACAAATGTAATGATCGAAGTTATCGCCGCCCTGATCACAATTTATATTTTCTATTCACTACTCAAACTTGCAAAAACGGATAAATGGATCTGGATTTTGCCGGCTGGAATTCTGATGGCTCTAATGATCGTCGTAAAATATAACTTTGCAATAACTATCTATTTGTCGGTTATCCTTTGGGCTCTTTACGAATTTGCCTTAAACAAAGGGCAATTATTAAACAAAGCTACCCGAACAAAATTCACGAACTTGTTCTTCATAAAATATTTTCTTATTTTTTTGCCCTCAATTTTAATGTTTTTTTGGTGGATGTTCGGAACAAACAGCAAAAATAAATGGGCTATGGTCTGGTATTCCAGAAGTGAATGGGTTGCCAAGGCGCATCAAGTTCCTGGCTTTCTAAATAATTCCATTTATTACTTCAAACATTTAATCGTTTCCTACAATGAGTGGTTCCCAGTTATGGGGATCATAATTCTTATAGGATTTATTGGATCCTTATTCCTGCTGAGAAAAAGGAATATCCCCACGATCCTTCTGGTATTCTTTACTTGGGGAACTATGCCCATCCATATCTGGGTATTAATGAACAAACTCCCCCGCTACATCTATAACATCATCCCCCTTATTTATATGGCCGCGGTTATATTCTGGCTGTCAATGTGGGACATATTGAAAGAAAAGATCGGGGATAAAAAAGCTAAAATAATTACCATCTCGGCAACTGCATTACTAGCAACAATCATGATCATCCAATCCGGCCCTATGTTCAATTATTTTTCCGGCCGAGCTAATAAAGTCGTCGGCGAAAGATATATGGATGTTCTGGATTACATCAATCCTAAGATCCCGCCGAATGCCCCGATCGTTTGCGGCAGTGAAATGGTCAAATTAAGCCCCTACACCTTTGATTTCCATTTTCGGCACCATATTCGCAATCGGACAGCAGAAGTTTATAATAAATTCTCCCTTCCCTATGTAAAATTCACCCGAGGCATGTACCTGGTCGCCTACATGGAGGATCCAACCCCAGAAAAAATGGAAAAAGATGAATGGTATAAATTTATTAATCTCAACAAAAAGAATTTACAAAAGATCGACAGTAAATTCTTTACAAAGCTTAATTTAAGGGTCGATATTTATTTAACCAAATAGCCTTTTCCGAACCGCGAAGAAATACCAGCGCAGATACTTGGGCAGCCATTGCCACAATTTAAATCGAGATTGCCCGACACTTCTATCATGCCAGGTAGACGGCAGCTCCGCTATTTTAAACCCCTTAGCATAGGCCTTAACACAAATTTCCATTCCAAGCTCAAAGCCACCATTGCTTTCGATCGTTATGCTGTCCAGAACCTTCTTTGTGTACATCTTAAAGCTATTGGTGACATCATGTGTCGGGAAACCGACCAGATAATAGAGAGAAAGACACGCCCATTTGGATATAACGTTCTTAAGGAACGGGCCGCCGATATGCCGGCCGCCCTTCATAAACCTCGACCCGCAGACGATATCGTTCCCCTCATTGATCTTCTTAAACATCTCGTCGACAACGATCAGATCATCCGAAAGGTCGGCCATAACCACGAGAACGACACCATCTTGAACGGCCTCAAATCCGGTCTTGATCGCATTTAAAGCCCCCTTACCGTACTTATTTTTTACCAAAACAACGCTCGCCTGACCGTACTTTTTTACCGCGGGGATCGTGTTATCTTCATCAAAATCGTAAACCACGTAGATCTGGTGGGGAGTTTTGATCTTTGCCTTTATTTCATCTAAAGTCTTGACGATATTTTCGCCTTCGTTATAGACGGGGATGACAATATTTATCGAATCATACATGTTTTAATTTCCGAATTTCCTAACGTCCTAAAATCCGAACTATGTGTGCCTTCGGCACATTATTTCAATTTCCGAACAATACTGCCGAGAATTTTCATGAGCTCTTCCGCTTCGCACAATATTTCTTTCGCTGAATTTATATTATTTTGATTTTTTAAGATGTCACTTTCAATGATAATTTTCAACCAATAAACTGTTTCCGAAGATTCTTTTTTAGCTATAACCATTTTGTATTTAAAATCCTTACGAGACGGGGAGGAATCCGCTTCTTCGATATTGGCGCCGACCGACGTCCCGGAGCGGAGAAGTTGATTAAACAATGGCATGGACAATCTGGAAGCAGACAGACCGTTCAAAAATCTCACAAGCTTAACAGAGAATTTAAAGCTTCTATCTCTTAAATCATATTTATGCATAAAAATATCCTAATTATCGGATTTTCGAATGATGAATATATTATTAAGATAATTTATCCTTGTTAGGACTTTCGGAAATTCGGACATTCGGAAATTATTAACTAGATTCCCCCAATTTCAATTTGCTGCCTAACCCACGGAATAATCTCATCCAGCGCATCGCTTAACGAGGTTTTGGCTTCGTAACCAAGAAGATTCTTCGCCTTCCGCACATCCGGGACCCGCTTTTGAACGTCATACTTAAACGGTTTATCCGAAACATGGCGGAAAGGCTTATCCTTATTAATCTTTTTCCAAATTATTTCGGCCAGTTCGAGAACCGTGGTCGAAACCGCGGTGGAAAGATTAAAGTCCTGGTTCTTCGCTTTTTCACTCTCCATACAGATCCGGATCCCCTTCGCCAGGTCTCCCCCATAAGTATAATGGCGAACCTGATTGCCTTTGCCTAGTATATGGAGTGGATCCTGTCCTTTAAGAACCTTTTGGACCAGATCCGGAACAACATGGCTCATCGCCAGCTTCACGTTCCCCGACATGATCTCTTTATCACAAAGCGCCCTCTTCTCCCCGATCCCGATACAGTTAAAAGGGCGAACGATCGTATAAGGCAGCTTATATTGCTCCCAGGCGCCCTTGGCGAAGTATTCGCAGGCAAGTTTTTGAAAACCGTAGGTAGAAAGCGGCGGCGGGGATTTTAATTGCTCACCTTCGGGTGTTGGATAAACCGATGTGCTTTCAAAAACCATTGAGGAAGATATCACGTTCGCCTTTTTCAGCTTCTTATTTTTGAATGCCCAGACCGCGGCATCAAAGGAAGACGCAATAATTCTTTCGTTTTCCGCCAGCAGATCGTACGCGTATTCATGGAAAAGGGAAATACCTCCGATCATCGCCGCGCCCATGAGGACCTGGTCGCAATCGGAGAGCAGCTTCTTTACCAGCTCAACATCTTTGGCATCACCTTTAACAAATTTATACTTAGGATTATTATCGTAGGACTTCTGAACTTCACCGTATTTACTGAGATTATCTAGCCCGACAACTTCATGCCCGGCATTCAACAATTCATCAATGACGTAGCCTCCAATAAAACCGGCAGATCCAGTAACCAATACTTTCATTAGAACTCTAATCCTTTTCCATAATAATTCCAGACATCGACAACCTTAGTCTTTTTACCAAAGCGTAGATTTTTATAGGCTGAATGTGGCGCCCCGACAATAACCAAGTCGGATCCCTTGATTAGTTTAGAAGCATCGATGAAACGGTCGTCTTTGATAAAAACATCGGTGCATAGCACCTGTTTACACTCTAATTCAAGAATCTTCTTGAGTTTATAGGACAAAGAACTCCGATGGTCGTCGCTGTCCGCTTTGAAAGCCATCCCCAAGATGCCGACTCTTAATTTTGAAAGATCGTGTTTCTTCTTCAAATAATCAACCAGGTATTGCGGCAGCCCTTCGTTGACCAGCATCGCCGCGTGACCTAGCATAAAGTCATTATTATTAAATGCCGCTAGCTGCATTGTATCCTTAAACAAACATGGGCCGGCGGCAAATCCGGGGCCATAGAAACCTTTTGCCCGCGGATACTTATACTTAATGGCGTCAAATATTTTAAAGAAATTTAATCCGTATTTCTTCGCGATGATCAAAAATTGATTTGGAATGGCGAATTGGATATATCTCCACACGTTGGTAAAAAGCTTGGCCACTTCGGCCTCCATCGGCGATAAGGCTACAACATCTTTGGTCAACTTTTTGAACAACTGTTTAATTGCCTTCTCAGTTTTAGAATCGAAAGCACTAATTATCTGAGGAAGGTCAAATATTTCTTTTAACGCCTTCCCTTCGGCAATCCTCTCCGGACAAAATGCCACATTAAGACGTTTACCCTTCTTTTTCAGATAATCTTTAATTTTTTCAGTTGTCCCCGGATAAAGAGTGCTTCTTAATATTAAATACTGGCCATTCTGGAAATACGGGAGATACTTCTTAAGGCAATCAAAGATTTGGTTGATTTCCGGATTAAGAAACTCATCAACCGGGGTCCCAATCACGATAATTATAAATTTTGATCGGCTGATCACATTTGGGTCGGGCGAAACAAAAAGGGTTTTGTTGAGAGATTTTTTAAGCGGCGCTTCGATCCCTTCTTCTTTAAAAGGCACCTTCCCTCTCTTAACCAGGTCGACAGCTTTCGAATTAATATCATAGATAACCGTGCTGACCTTGCGGGAGGCGAAAGCTGTGGCCAGGGGCAATCCAACATGCCCGCAGCCGCCGATTATACAAATATCATAATTCTTTAGCATTGCTCCACCCCAATTTTAACATATTATACCGACGAAAGGATATTGAGATAATTCTCCGCCGAGTGGAATTTATACCATTCGTCGATTCTTTGCTCCAATCCCGGAAAATCACCCTCGCAAGCTTTAATTGCTTTGGCAATAGATTCGACCGTTGGTTCAGTAAATAAAGAAATCTTGGGATATTTCATCTTCTGATCCGCCATCCAGGTACTCGCCGGCACCACCACCCACTTACAGCAGGCGATTGCTTCCGCGAGAATTCCCGAAGTGCCTTTGCCATAAAGTTTGGCACGATACGGAATTAAGACGATCGAACATTTGCGCATTAACGCCGCATATTCAGAGTCAGCAACATAGCGGTCGATTATTTCAACGCGCGGGCCTCTCAAATTAAATAATCGGCCAACCGCGCCTGCCACCGCCGCCGTTCTTTTGTGAACGTTCGATTGGATAATAAAAGAAGCGCGCTGATCTTCTTTAAGGACTTTTTCAATTAATCCAGGCAGAAGATCGAATCCCTTATCATATCTCGCTTCGCCAAAATACCCAACAACTCTTCCATTCTCTTTCCCCGGCGCTTCTCTGGCAGGCATATGCGGTATCGGAAGCGTTTTTGCGTTTTTAAATCCTTCATTTAACAATTCTTCGGTTATCAATTCACTATCCGGGAGAAAAATAGTATTCTTTCTCGTATAAAGATATTTCATCAAGGTTTTCGCGATCCCATTCTCAAGCCCTCTTCTGAGAACGATTGCCAATTTAGGTTTAACCGAAATCCCGACCAAACCAAGTGAAAGGAACCCCAGGATCGGAAATTTTATGGTCTGGATAAGCACGACCGTATCCATATCCAATTCTTCCCTTTGAAAAAGCGCCCGCCATTCAAAGATACTCCCGAGCGCAGCTAAGATCGTACCCAGAAGGCTTGAGCTCTTCCAGAAAGGCATTTTTAGGCATTGCTTAACAAATTCCGGCTGCAGACCTTTTCTTTTGGGCGACCAGACTTCGGTCACAATTCCGCGCCGAAGAGCCTCACGCGCAACGGTGAAATCGTATTGCTCGTCGTGGCCCTTATTATCGGTCAAGAAGTGATCAAGAATGATCAGTTTTTTCATTTTTTTACCGCGCCCATATACCATTCAATTGTTTTATCGAGGCCGTCTTTAAGTGATGTAAAATTTAGGCCCGGAACCAATCCATTTAATTTTTTGATACCCAAACACTTTGATTTTGCCCCGACATATCTCGAAGTATCGAACTTTATTTTATTATAATCGTAACCCACCCGATCACAGATCAACTTAGCAAACTGCTTGATCGGAAATTCTTCGCCTGCGCCAATGTTTATCAGGTCATTCTCATGTCTGGAATTAATATCCAGCATCACATCAACAAAATCATCGATGTAGACAAGCTCGCGCTTCTGATTCCCGTCTCCCCAGAGAACAACTTCGCTGCCTTTCTGCTTTCCATCAACTATCTTACGGATCAGATCAAAAATGAAGTGCAGCTGGCGGCCATCCAGATGATAATCAGGGCCGTAAAGGGTTGAAGGCACAAAATAAAGATACTTCAGCCCAAACTGCTTATTTAATGCCAAAAGGCCAGCGTAAAGCATTCGCTTGGTCATTGCATAGGTAAAAAGGCTGTCGATCGGCTTCCCGATCATATAATTCTCCTCAGAAAGCGCAAGATCCGGATCATAGGAGCAGCTGGTACCCATACAGATCAATTTGGCCTGCGGCTGGTGTTCTTTCCACCAGATCAGGACGTTGGTATTGATCTGCTGATTGATGATCCACTGTTCGCCAGCATGGGTAAGGCAAAAATCACCCGCCTGCGTCCAAGCTGCCAGATGGAAGATTTGATCATATTTTTCATCATTGAATTTTAAAAGCGAATCCGACTTGGTTAGGTCGCAATTTTTGGTACTAATCCTAACTAATTCATGCCCATCCTTTTCGAGGCGTTTGCACAATGCCGTTCCTAAAAATCCAGTTGCTCCAGTAACCAATATTTTCATATCATGTCTCCTTAGGGTTCACCGGAAAATAAAATTCGATACCTTTTTTAATCAAATCCTGATTGTTCGCCAGAATCTCTTTCTTAAAGTTCCAGGCCAGGACATAATAAACATCTGGCGGCTGCTTCAATTCTTTTTCGATCAGGATCTCGAGGTGCATGCCGGGCGAATATAAACCCCGCCTTAATTCATTTTTCTCGACCAGGTAATCTAAATATTGCTTCCCGATCTTAAAATAGTTTAGAAGCGTGTTGCCCTTAACCGGGGCTCCCATGCCATATATCCTCTTGCCTTCTGCCTTCTTTGCCTTTAAATAGCCAATATCCTCCTCTTTCATCTTCTCGATCCTTTTCGCAAAATCGAGATAAGTCGAAAATTCGTTGCTTTTCGCTTCGTCTTCTTCTTTTTCAAGCTTTTCCAAACGCCCGGACGGTTTCTTCTTCCCTTTGTGCGTTGCAAAAGCAATCATGGAACCGCCGTGGATCGGAGATACGTAAGCATCGAAGATCGAAAGACCGTGACGGCTAAGCAGTGTCTCGATCGATTTAAGATTATAGTACAAAAGATGTTCATGGTAGATCTGGTCAAAGGCCAGGTTTTCGACAATTCGCTTCATGTAGAGAAACTGGACAATAAAGACGCCGTTATCGGCCAGGCTTTCTCTGATCCCCTCCGCAGCCGAATGCAGTTCCTCAAGGTGGAAAAATACCCCTGCCGCGTTTATCACATCAAATTTACGGCCGATCTCTTTTGCGGTCTCAAGATTAAAGAATTTATTTAGGGTTTTAATTCCGCTATCATTCGCGATCTTAGCGATAGTTTTGGATGATTCCACCCCTAAAACATCATATCCCAGTGTTTTAAAGTGCTTAAGCTGGGTACCATCATTTGAGCCGATATCTAACACGCTCTTGCTCCTTTTATTCCTAAAGAAACGAGAGTCTGCTTCTTCGGCAATCGTCCGAAAATGCTCGCTTAAAGATTTTGTTACGCCCGAAAGATACGTGTGGTCAGAAAACATGGTTTCTTTAGGAACAGTAGTATCAAGCTGAACGGTTGAACAATTATGGCAAAAAAGGACCCTTAACGGATAAAAGGGCTCCTTCCCTACTTCTTCCTTTTTTAAAAAGTTATTTGCCCAGGGCTGGCTGCCCAGGTCGATGGCTAATTCTAAATCCGTTGAATCACAAACCCTGCACATCATGTCCGATTGAAATGAAATGTCTTTTCCTCCTCTTCCATCAATTCCTGGCTAAAATCATCGGCATGCCAATCTTTGCGGCAGCGCAGCCAAATCCATGTCCCATACGGAATCACAAACAGCGTCACGACCCCCAGATAGGAAGCGGTAATGCCAAGCGCCCCCCATCGTGGAGCTGCAAACAAAACCAGAATGAGTATCATCAGCGCAGAAATGACCGACAGCCCCATGAACGGCTCTTTCTTATGCGCTCTCAAATAAGTCCCCTGAGCAAAAGATATCTGCATCAAAATAGTGGCGACCAAAAACAAAAATGTCGGCAACGGGGGGAGGAAACGCACCGCCAGCGGATATCCCAGTTTATAGATGAACAATACAAAGCTCATGATCACAACTGCGCCCAGGCCTGCTACGCAAACTGCGGACATGCCGGACCGATATAAAAGCTTATCCAAATCCCTGTATTGCTTTTTAGCGATCAAGATGCCGAATTCCGGCGCCCGCGCAAAGATCCAGACTGCCGCGATCAAAGAAATAGCGTTAACCACGCTCCAGGTCATTCCCATTTGGCCGGCCGCAACCGCCCCATAAAAATAAAATAATATCGGGGTAAAAATATAAAAACTAAAATAATTGCTTAACCAGCTCACCGCGATCCGCCACTGCATGGGCCAGATATCGTTCTTCCAATCCAAACGCGGACCGGGAACCCGCTGTAATACGGCTCTAAAATAATTAAAATATTTCATAAAAAGAAAATAAATTGTCCAAAACAGAGGGAAGAACGCGGCCCCTACCGTCGCCCACAATTTACCCCCCAGAGAAATAATCGCCCAGGTAGCAATTGACCTGAAAACCGCCTGCAGGAAACGATAATAATTTACTTTCGCGACCTGATTGCTGCCCTCCAACAAGGAAAAAGCCGGCAGCAGCCACATATTAATCCCGGTAAATAGACAAAGCAGCCACCAGGGAATAAGCCAGTTTATACCATCGCCGCCCGCCTTTAAAAAGAAAATATGCCCTCCCGCGCCTAAGCCAATAATTAATATCAGTCCACCTAAAAAATACCATAAAAAAGAAATCTTGGCCAAGCTTCTGAGCTTTGAGAGGGAGCTCGCATCGCCGGTAATATTTCCCTGTTTATCCATCCCGAGATTCGCCCATTCATGGCTGGCAAAATTAATAATGACATGGCATAATCCCAGCTCGACCATGATTTGGAGCGCCAATAAGCTGTTGAACGTAAAATAATACCCCTGCAGCCGCGGGCTAAAGAAAAAAGCTACCATAAAAACGGTAATCACTCCTGCCGGAGCGGCCCATCCTCTGGTCATCAAGCCCCAAAAGACCGCGGGATTCACCCCAAGAAAATCGAGCATTTTTCCCTGTGTTTTGCGTCCTCTTGGAAAATAAAAACTCAATATTTTCATTAATATTTACCGACAAATTTTAAATAGAATCTCAATGGCAACCTTGAAAGTAATTTGTAATACAGCGGCCGGATTGTTTTTCGCAGCCGGCCCGGCAATCGTTCTAATAGCGGATTTTTTCGAGAATCCCTCTCTCTGGGAATGTTCCAGCTTCCGCTTAAGTAGCGGCCTTGTTGGACCGAAGCATTAAAGGTCGAATTCGCTGTCTTGCGCGCAATGAATATGACCACATACATCCCGTTTGACAATCCGCCGCACGAAAGTTTCTCTAAAGCGCCCGGACGATACTCGTAAATGTCCCACAATTTTGTAGCATGGCTGAACGGCTGTTTGGCAAAATATGAGGTGATGATATCCCACCTATTCGCAGAGTAATAATCATAAAACAGGGTCGGAGAAAACATGTAAAACCCATGGTCGACAAAATTCGAGGCGGGAAGCACATGGACGATCCTCCCTCCGACCTTTAACATCTTATTGTAATTCTCCAATACTTTAGGCAGATTAAAAATATGTTCCGATGTCCCCCCGTCAAAAATCAAGTCAAACTTGTTCTGCAAATCGGCCGGGACATCTAAATTTAAGTCGTGTATTATTCTGCATTGCTCATAGCCGCTGCAGTCCATGCTCCAAACATTCTTAAACCCCAGACGCTTAAACAGCGCCTCATCACTAATAAAGGCCGAGCTCTGGCCTTTATTATCTGGCAGTTTCATCCCATTTTGGGAGCAGAGGGAAAAATCCTGTTCCTTTGCCCACCTCTCGAGGTCGCGGAGAGTCGAAAACACGTCCTGTTTACCGGCCGTTAAGACATCGCCGTCAAATTTTTCCCTCCTGCCCTCTCTCATCAGGAGCTTAACGACCGCTCTAGAAATCCCCATTTTTTGCTTCCTCCCTAAAATCTTTCCGATCCGGACTGGACAGATAATGGCCTCTCGTTTTCCTAAACATATTTTTTAACCCGGGAGGAACGAATGCCTTGAAAATATCTTTAACCACATATCGGAAAATTTTTGCGGAATAAAAATCCCTATAGCGCGGATGCTTATACATCAATCTAAACATTTCCACCCCATAAATAGATAAAATCCCGCTATCTCTAAACGCTTCATAAACGTCATTATATGAAGAGGATTTAAGCTTGTCCATTATTGCACGAACGATTTCCTGCTGAATTATCCTGGATCTTTTCGCAGAAGAAGAATAGGAGCCGGAAGAAAGCCGCAGATAGGCCAGATTTTCCGGCAGATAACACATTCCTTCCCTAAATGCCACCACATAGGAGGCGAACCAATCACAATGCCATTTCAAGTCAGGAATATATCCTCCCGCTCGAAGCAATGAATCTCTTTTAATAATCGAAGAATGGCCGGCTAATAAAAAGTAACGGCGCCTCAACAGATCAACTATCTTTTGAGAAGACAAATAACAAGGTCGGTCGGCGATTTTTAATACCTCCTTAAAATAAGCACTCCTTGATTCGTTAAAATAGAGCGGCTCGGAAAGACATAATCCCGCCTCCGGGTATCTTTCGAGCAGTTCCATCGATTTCTCAAAAAAACCAGGCAGGATTTTATCGTCTGCGGCAGCAGAATAGACATAATCGCCGGAAGCTATCTTTAGCGCCCGGTTTATGGAATAAAGTGTACCCAGGTTTTTTTCATTTCGGAGCAAACGCAGATTTTGGCATTTATTAACAAAGCCCTCAATAATACGAATGCTGTCATCGGTCGACGCATCATCAATTACAATGATTTCTTTCGGTTTGAACGATTGACCAATGATCGCCTCTAGCGCTTCGGCAATGTATTTTCCGTGGTTATAATTCGTCATTAGTACTGACAGACTAGGCATGCTATTTTACTCCTAAAAATATCTTTCCAATTGAAGCCCTAACATTTCGGGATGAATTCACCATTTTCCGGCACAAACTCATCGGAAAAACGCGCAAAAGCAATCGTCGAACAATCTTATCAAACAACGCAAAGCGAAATAGTTTAAATGATAAAAAATCCCAATTCTTTCGATCTCCGACTACGACTCTAAGCACTTCCCAGGGATATAATGAAAAAGGAGCAGTTTCCTGAAACATCGAAAAAACATCTCTATACTGCGGCTTTCTCGCCATATTAATTGATTCGCTTATAACGTCACGCTCAGATCGACTATCTGTTCTCATGTACCCCCCAAATTGAGCCCCATGTTTTCTTGTCATAACCAATACTTCAGGGATATAACATATTCCGTATCTAAAAGCGATCACATGATGAACAAAGCTGTCACATGTCCATTTTAAAGCTTCTTGGTATCCACCCGCCTCCAAGAGCAACGAATGTTTAATTATTACTCCATGTGGCGCAATTATTGAAATCGGCTCGCGCCTCATTAAATGCACAACCTCATTTGGAGAAAAATATGAAGCACGCTTGCTTAAGTAATATTTATTCTCGATATATTTGTTATCCTGAAAGATAAGAATATCTGAACAACTCAACCCTGCTTGCGGATATTTACATAATAGATTTATAGATTTTATAAAAAACTCTGGCAGAACTTTATCATCAGAAGCTGCTGAATAAACATACTCTCCCGAGGCATTTTCTAATGCTAGATTGATCGAATAAAGCGTCCCCATATTTTTCTCGTTCTGGATAAGCTTGAGATTGGGATGCTTCTGCATGAACCCCTTGATAATATCTACACTATTATCTGTCGACGCATCATCAACAACAATCACTTCTAAAGGCTGATATGACTGACTAAATATCCCCTCAAGGGCATCAGCAATGTACCGACCATAATTATAATTTGCCATTAAGACAGAAAGGGAAGACATATCGTTTATGCTCCCGCATCTGCCAGCATGACAGATTCAAAAGTTTCTTCATGAGAATGCCACTTATCACGGCAGCGCAGCCAAATAATAGTCCCTCCAGGAATTACAAATAAAGCAACGATCGAAAAATATAAAACCACAATCCCGAATGCTCCCCATCTGCTCCCAGCTATCAAAACAGATAACGCCGTCAATATCGCCGTCATCGCAGACAACATAACAAATGGTTCTTTCTTATGCGCACGGAGATATGTGGATTGCCCATAAGATATCTGCATCAACACAATGGCCGCCAGGAAGAACGCCGTCAGAAATGGAGGAAGAAAGCGCTCCGCAATGGCCAAGTTATTGGCATAAATAAAGGAAACGAAACTAAATATAATAAGAGCCCCTAGAACAGCAATCCCGAAGGCAGACAGCGTTGAATGGACCAAAAGTTTATCTAAATTATTATATTCTTTTTTCGCAATAAATATGCCAAACTGCGGCGCCTTGGTAAGGATCCACATCGAGGATATCATGTTGAGCGCTAAAACCATGCTCAGCGTCATCCCCATCTGGCCGGCCACAACCGGTCCGCCGAAATGGAATAAAGCCGGAGTAAAAATAGGATAAATAAAATAACCGCTTAACCAGCTCACCGCGATACGCCATTGCATCGGCCAAACTTCTTTCCGCCAGTCAATTATCGCACCCTGCGCCGGCAGGAAGAGGGTTCTAAAGAAATTGCGGTATTTAGCAAACAGAAAAACGACCGCCCAAGCAACAATTGCAAACGTGGAACCCGAAAGGGACCATAACCCTCCGCCTAATAAAATTATTGTCCAGATGGAAATAGACCTGATAACTTCTTGAATAAATCGGTAGAAGTAAACCTGCGCTACCTGGTTACATCCTTCCAATAATGAAAAACTTGGTAAAATGCTCAGATTAACCGCGGTCAATAAACATAGCGCCAGCCAGGGAGGAACCCAACTTACCCCGGTATTCGCCGAAAGCGAAAAGAAAATAAACCCAGCCAATCCCATACCAACGAGCAAAATAACCGCTCCCACCCGGTACCAAAGAAAAACCACTTTAACTAAGCTTCTCAACCTTGAAAGAGCGCGTTCATCGCCTATAACTTGACCATTTTCCCCAAGCTTAAGTTTTGACCATTCATGGCTGGAGAAATTAATGATCACCGCGGTCATCCCCAGCTCAACAAATATTTGGAGAGATACTAAACTATAAAATGTAAAATAGTAACCTTGGAGTTCAGGGGTAAAACGAACGGCAATTAATATAAGAGTAACCGCGCCCGCCGCAGCAAACCAGATCTTTGACAAAGCACCGAAGAAAACTGCCCGGTTCACTCCAACCAAATGCAATAAGCGGCGCAAATTAGCATAGATTTTTCCCTTATCAAAACTCAATAATTATCCTCCCCGCCTCGCCATTTTCCAAAACTCCCACCGCATCATTAATTTCCGACAACTTAAATCTATGCGTAAGCATCTTCTCAAGCTGCAATTGCCCCTTAAGATACAGATCAACATATTTGGGAATATCTCTGTCCGGATCGGTATCTCCTCCCCAGCTGCCAACAATCTGCTTCCCGCAAATAAGCGAGAATGGATCGATATTGATCTTCTGCCCCGCCGGCAGATTCCCGATAATTATCGCCCTACCGCCGCCATTTTTGACCGATTGAAAAGCCTGCTCCATCGTTTCCTTACGTCCAGCCGATTCAATAGCAAAATCTACTCCTTTTTGCCCTGACAATTCTCTAATTGTGCGGACCGCATCGGCCTTGCGCGCATTAACCACATCAGTCGCTCCCAATTCTCGGGCCATTTCCAGCTTAGCGTCCTGTACATCCACAACAATGATCTTTATAGCTTTTTGGATCGAGGCCGCGTGAACTGCGCTCAAACCGATTCCGCCTGCGCCGAAAACTGCAACCGTGTCGCCTTCTTTTACTTTGGCGATATTTATGACAGATCCCATACCCGTTGAAACCGCGCACCCTAAAAGCGCCGCCAGATCCAGCGGCATCTTCTTATCTATCGTAGTAACTCTGTTTTCTGATGTTACAGTATATTCGTTAAAAGTGCTCAACTGTCCTGAATTAATTTTCTGGCCATTACCCTGGTATATGGGCGGAGCAGCATTGACGCCTTTGCCTTTGATCCAGGAAAGAACAACATGGTCTCCTTTTTTGACTTTGGTAACTTTTGGCCCGATCGCTTCTACGACCCCTCCTCCTTCATGACCAAGCGTATGCGGCAAATATTTATCCGGCCCTTTTTTGCCCTTGATCTCATTAAGCTGAGAATGACACAAGCCGCTGGCAACAATCTTAACCAGCACCTGTCCTTCTTTAAGCTCAGGAACCGATAGCTCCTCGATCCTTAAAGGCTTATTTTGTTCATAAAGAATAGCTGCTTTCACTTTCATTCTGCGATGAACCACCAATAATCCCCTGTATACCCAACCTCATCAAACAATTTCTTCCAGTCATCGACATGCATCATCGTTTCCGCGGTCAATACCCATTTAAAAAGATTTTCTTTCTCCTGATCATTCCGCCAGGCATCGATGGTAATATAACTCCCGCCCCGGGAAACGCGCTCAACTTCGCGCAGCGCATTCTTCAGCCGCGGGAGCGGCAGGTTATGGATCGAATTGATCGAGATCACCAGGTCAAAGCTCTTATCCGGATATGGGAGCTTCTCGGCGCTCGCGACCTGCACATAAGGTTTTACGTCCGGCATGGTATGTTCGATCGCGTATTCGCTGACATCGATCCCCGCGATCGTACAATTTGGCATCAATTCCTTAAAATCGTGCAGCATAAAACCCTTCCCGCTGCCGATATCAAGGATCGCGGCATTATCCGGAAGATTATAATGCTCCTTCATCCTCGCCACGACCGGTTTCCATCGGCCATCATATTTGTAACCGCCGTAACCGTACTTTCTTTCACCATCGAAAAACTCTTTACCGAACATTTTGGCAATGCGGACAATATCTGGAGTCTTCTCTTTCATCCTCTTATCGTAATCGCGTTTTATTTTTGGATACTCTCCCAGTAAATTAATCTCTCCCATTTATTTACTCCTTTCTAATGTTTTTAAAGGGCTCACGATCATATTTTCAACAAACTCATCTCTATCCAATAGCGGCTCGGTATCCTCATTTGGCCGGCCAAATTTAACCTGCGGAATGACCCGATGTTCACTCTTGATTTTCACCACACAAAAGACCGGCCCATCCGCATTTACCATCTCATTCAAACCGCCAGCAAGCTCCTTATTTTCTGAGATCGTAATGGTCTTAAAACCGTAAGCCTGAGCAACTTTAGCAAAATCAGGAAAAGCTAACCCGCCTTTAACCGTTGACGCTAAATACTTTGAATCCAACCATTGATCCTGGGTTTGCTGGATCATCGAGTAGCCTTGATTATCGACCACAATGATCTTGATCGGCAGCCGATGCCTGATCACCGTGGCCAGCTCCTGAATATTCATCTGCAGGCTGCCGTCGCCGGTGACGCAAATTATATCTTTTCCTTCTAACGCGAATGCGGCCCCAATGCTCGCCGGCAGGGCCCAGCCCATCGCGGTATTGTTCCAATCGTGGTAAAGCCTCTGCCCCTTCTTAAAATCAAAGGCCTGCATCATCCAGGCCAGAGTGCAGCCGGTATCCGTAAAAATAGACTCGTTCTCCCTCAATACTTCCGACAAGATCTTTACAAATACATAAGGATTAACATCTTCTTCCCGATAGTATTTTTGCGGACAGATCGGATAGCGCTTCTTCCAGTTCAAGATATTATTCAGCCAATCCGAAATATCGGCTGCGCTTTGGGCGCTGATCTTTTGATTGACCGCGCGCAGGAATTTTTTCGCATCCGCATGGAAACATAAATCCATCGATACCCCATATTTCTTGAATTTATTTAATTCATTCGCGTCAATATCAACTACTACTTTTTTCGCTCCCCGGGCGAACGTATTGGCCGGGCTGCCGGTAGCTTTTGTATCCAACCGTGTTCCAATCGCCAGAATAAGATCTGCGTTCTGCACCGCAAAATTAGCGTGGCGGGTTCCGTGCGTACCAAAGGTTCCAATATATAAAGGGTCATCCGAAGGAAGAATATCGGCCACTGCCCAGGTCGGTGCAACCGGGAATCCAAGCGTCCTGGCCAATTTTACCGCTTCATCATCTGCTCCAGCCAACCTGACACCCCACCCCAAAATAATAACCGGCCTCTTTGCGCTCTTTATTAACTCAACGCAGCGATCAATCTTCGCACCTAAATCTTCTACCCCTTCCGTTTCTTCAGGAGGGATAAAAGATTCCAATGCTGATGGGTCAATTTCCTCTCTCTGGATATTATCGGGAACATCCAGTAAAACCGGTCCGGGACGCCCCGATCTCGCCAGATAACACGCCTTTTCGAGCTCATATTTAATCTTCAAAGGGTCGCTGATCTGCACGGCATATTTGGTGATCGGTTTGCAAACATCCACGATATCGGTTTCCTGGAAACCCACCTGCCGCACCCCGGTATCTCCTTTCGACCTAAAGGTCGACACCTGTCCGGTAACATAAATAACCGGGACCGAATCGTAATAGGCGCAGCAAATTCCCGTTATCAGATTCGTCGCTCCCGGACCGCTCGTGGCGACCGCCGCTCCCAGATTCCTGGTCACGCGGGCATAGCCGTCTGCCGCCATGGCCCCGGCTTGTTCATGCTGGGGACAGATAAAATCGATCCCCGGCGCGTCATCGATCGAGTGGATCAAATGTAGCGACGCGCCGCCGGAAATGGCAAATACATGCCTGACTCCCTGCTTGGCTAAATATTCAGCGATAAAATCCGATAGCTTCATTTTAATTACCAGGGCATACTGTCCTTCGCGGACACGAAAAGAGATCCCTCTTTATACCCGACCGGCATATCTTCAGCCTTCTCCACTCGCCCCCAATTTAACTTTTGCGAGAACATATTAATCCCGTTTTCTTTAAAGAAATCATATAATGCCTTTGCATTGTCGCTGTTCTCAACCTCGATCATGGCATCCGTTTTCTGCCAGTGATCTTTGGTCGTCGCGGAGATGATCTCTTTCTCGTGCCCTTCAGAATCAAGCTTGATAAAATCCGCCCACTCGATGATCGGGACGATCCCTTCGACCTTAACCGGAAATTTATCCAGTTTGCCGTAAGGGTTGGACTTTGACCCCGCCAGGTGGCTCCCGGTAGTGTTCCCCACCACTCGGATAAATTCCATCGTTCCCGGCTTGCTTGAGACCGCCGCATTTATCGGCTCAACACTCGCGCATCCGTTCGCCTTAAGATTTCTCTGGATGATCGTAAAATGATTCGGGTCCGGTTCAAAGGAGCGCACCTGAAAACCGCATTTACTCATAATAATCGAGTGCAAACCGATATTCGCCCCAATATCAGCAGCTTTCTTATATCGATCACGGTTCTTCCAGTAATAACTGAAAATTATGATCTCATCGAGGTCAAACAAATTGAGCGAATCGATCGCGCCCATTTTATGATAGGGAAAAACGATATCGCCGAATGGCGGGAATGATTTTGGGGCAGCATCTAATCCTGAAAAGGTCTGCTCAACTTCCTTTCTTAAAACATCTCTGAGCTCATTATATTTCCTACTGTCCCGGGCATGCTCACCTTTTATTTCTGGCAATGTTAATATGATCTGATCAAGCATTGACATAATTATTTTTCCTCCTTTATTAATAAGTCATTTCCAAATCGCCTAAGTTTATATATGTCCGAATCCTCCTTTAATTTATTCACGAGCTCTTCATCCCCCCATTTATCAAATGCCACACTAAAATTACGTCCGCCAACCACTTTGCGCGGGGACGCTGCGATCCACTCACAGCAGTCCAATACATCATTCATCGGCGTACATTCATTGCTCGAAAGCTTTTCTTTTGTCTTTGACAGATTTGAACCAGCCTTCTTGCCTGCTTTCAAAGTCGATTCGTGGATCTTGGTTTTAACCCATCCCGGGCCAACGATCGCAAAACGCGTATCGGGCACTTCGGCGTCCAGAAGCTCGGTCATTTTTATCAAGGCGATCTTGGACAAAGTATAGGCCGAATAATTTTGAGGGGCATTATTGGTCCCCCCGCCGGCAAAGAACATAACACAGGCGTCCTTGTTTCGGTTGGGCAACAATGCATGAACGATCCTAAGCTGGCTGGTCAAATTAACTTTTATCGATTCTTCCCACTCATCAAAATTATTTTCAGCGAATTTTCCGACCGGATCCTGGGTTCCCGGGCACAACACCAAAACATCCCATTTGGGGAATTGGGAGCAAGCTTTAACGATTGATTCTTTATTCGAAAGATCACAAGGAATCAGCTTTATTCCTTCTCCGGCCAATTCATTCACTTTATCGGATTTGGTCCGATAAGTTCCGACTACGTTCCAGCCAGTTTTTTTCCAGCGGCGGGCCATGGCATCACCAATATCGCTCGAAGCTGAAATTATAATCGCTGTTTTACTCATGCTTTATGCACATACCCTAATGGCTGTTTTTGGATCTCTTCCCAATTCTTTTCCACCCAATCAACCACTCCATTGATCCCTTGATCGATCGAGATATCTGTTTTCCAGCCGAATTCATTCCGAGCCTTAGTTGAATCAATTACATAAGCCTTGTCCTGGCCTAGCCTCTCCGCCACCGTTTTCGTAACCGCATTAAAATCTTTCCCCATCTTCTTACAAATTGTGGCCACCACATCCTTTACTGCGATCCCTCCATCTGGTGAAAGGTGATATATTTCCCCTTTCTTACCATTTTCCATCAGCATGATCTCGCCGCGGGAAATATCCCGAATATGGATATATGATTTAACCGCATTCCCTCCACCATGGAGCTCGATCGTCTTCCCGGACTTTATATAGATCACAGAGCGAGGAATAATTTTAAAAAGCTGCTGATGCGCGCCGTACACATTAGTTGAGCGGATCATTACCAACGGAAAATCAAAGTTTTTAACAAACGTGAAAAG
>Ga0209536_100003066_pt1 | contig 27018 bp, 23 predicted proteins | sample DeeMarSeWOR28_12_FD_187461 | JGI IMG/M metagenome (GOLD analysis project Ga0209536, IMG submission 187461) | Marine sediment microbial communities from White Oak River estuary, North Carolina - WOR-2-8_12 (SPAdes) (version 2) | ecosystem: Environmental > Aquatic > Marine > Intertidal zone >... | reverse complement strand
TGGGGAGTCAATATCTTTTATCGGAATTTGATTGAGTTTTGCAATTACTTGTTTTTCAATAGACCAGTTCTGACCATAATCTTTTGTATTTCTTAGAAAAATCTGAGATCCATTACCATCATTATACTCATACGCAGCAAGTCCTGAATATCCATTCATAACAATTGAAGGATAAGTTTCATCACCACTTGTGTTTGTCACAACTATGTTATCATATGATACATTACCAAGAGTTCCCAGAGTATTTGTCTCCATATCATAAGATACAGAATTAATACAAACAGCTGATTTATTTAAAATTAATCTATTACTCTCAATAATATCATCTTTAGAATTTGAAATACCAAAAGATCCAACAGAACTTAAGACGAGTAAAGCTACAACGGAACTAACAATTATAAATCTCGGTTTTAAATATTTCATGGATCACACCTATTTTTCTATTTATATATAACTTAAATGTTAATAAAGGTTATATAAATAGTTTATTGTTTTATTGTTATCATTTTTTAGAAGAAGGCTTATTTGCAGGGCATACATTGTTGATACAGAGCTTCCAAGCACGTTTTCCTTTTGATTTGATTTTTACAATAGGTGATTTGCATTCTTCACAAATTTTTTCAGTTACAATAACACTTCCTTTTTGAGGAAGAGAAAATGTATTTTTACAATCTGGAAAACCAGTACAACCCACAAATCTCTTATTTCTCTTAGAAGTTCTTATAATCATTGGCTTTCCACATTTATTGCAGTTACCTACAGTATCTTGTTTCATCTGGGCTTTTTTAATGCTAATTTTTATTTTTTCCTTTTCTTTTTCTAGTGTGCCCATAACACTAGCAAGCATCTGACGAGATTCAGATACTGTTTCATCTAATGTCTTTTTACCTTCAGAAATAAGATCCATGTCCTCTTCAAGTGTTGCTGTCATTTGAGGTTTTACTACATCACAATCTTCAAGAGCGTCAATTACAGCAATTGCAATTGGAGTTGGAGCAAGAGGAGATAGCGTTATATATTTTCTATTGTATAATTTGTTAATAATTTCATGACGTGTTGATTTAGTACCAAGTGAAAGCTGCTCCATTTTTGTAATTAATGAACCTTGGGTATATCTCTTTGGAGGTTTGGTTTTATCTTCCTTCAAATCAATTTTAGTAACCTCTACTCTTTCTCCTTCGATGAGTTCTGGGAGTGGTTTTCTATTCTCTTTGAAGTATGTATAAATATTTTTCCAGTTAGGTTCAAGTAGCTTGTAACCACTAGCAAGAAATTCTTCACCAGAAATATCAATAAAGACACTAACGCTCTCAGAAACTGCATCCTTTGCAAGTGTAGCTAAAAATCTTCTGCAAACAAGTTCATAAATTTTTTGTTGTTCAGAACTTAGTTTAGTTTTAGGTACTCCTACTGGATGAATTGGTGGATGATCTGTTGTCATTTTCTTTCCACGGGTTGGACTTGATCTTCCATTTTTAATTACTTCATTTGCCTCCTTTGAAAATTGGGAGTTAGTTAGTTTTTCTAAAATCCATTTTATGTTTAATGAGCGTGGATAAACAGTATTATCTGTTCTTGGATATGAAATAATACCATTCATGTAAAGTTCTTCAGCAACACTCATTGCTTTTGCAGCAGAAAAACCAAGATGAGATGCAGAATCTAAAAAAGAAGTGGTATTAAATGGAGCGGGGGGATACTCTTTTTGTATTTTTTTATCAACCTTTTTTATCGTTGCATCTTTACTAGATTTTATCTTAGAAAAAATTTCTTTTACTTGCTTTTCCTCCCAAAACTGGCCCTCTTTGTGCTCTGCATTGAATGTTTCTTGTTTTTTTAATGTTGCAATAATTCTCCAAAAGGTTTTAGGTACAAAATTTAAGATTTCTTTTTCTCTTTTTACCAATAAAGCAAGAGTTGGTGATTGAACCCTACCTATAGATAGGAATTCCTTTCCAAGTCTTTGAGATGTAAGTGAAATAAAACGAGTTAGAACAGCACCCCAAACTAAATCGATAATTTGACGGGACTCACCTGCATTAGAAAGATTATAATCAATTTCAGCAAGTTTACCAAAAGCAGAATTAATTTCTTGATTTGTTATTGCACTGAATTTTGCCCTTTTAATTTGAGTTATATCTTTGTTATAATTTTTTATAAGATTTACAACCTCAACACCTATAAGCTCTCCTTCCCTGTCATAATCAGTTGCAACAATCAAGAATGGGTTTTTATCAACAAGAGTTTTCAATGCTGAGGCAATACTTTTTTCACTAACAATTTTACAAGGTTCAACCTGGATTAATTCAGCTGGCGGGATTTTGTTCCATTGATTAAATCCTGCAGGAAAATCAAGATTTATAATATGGCCTCTTAAACCAACAATCTTCCAGATATCATCATCCTTTTGAAATTCATATACAGGTGTTTTTCCAAATCTTTTAGTTAACGATTTTCCGCCAGATAAAATGTATGCAATTCTTTTTGCAGCAATATTTTTTTCACAAATAACAAGTTTCATTTAAATTCCAATTTGGACTGAACATAAGAATCTCATATAATTAATTTACGACGAGTAAATAACAAAATGTTTACAATTTTTTTATAATCTCTAAAATTTAATAAACATTTTTACATGGGTCTTAACGTACCTGCAAACACCTGCCATGCAAGTGCTGATTTTGCAACCAGACTAAGAATAATGTATACTCTTTCTCCATGTAGATAGTCTTTCCACTTGCCAATTTTTTTGTATTGCAAGTACATATTTATTGCAAAGCAATTGAAGAATATTGCAATTGAAACAAATATGTATATTACAAAATCTGGTACTGATTCAGCTGCAATTAATGGTATGAATATTACAATCCAGGGAACTAGTCCAGCTATACATCCAATGATATAAGATGTCCAATCAGTATTCTGTGTTGTTTGATTATGAAGTTCCATCATTAGCCCCATAAGATTCATAACAGCAGTCAATGTAAATAGAGCAAGAAGTGTTCCAAGATCATAAATAGTTGTCAACATAGCAATTATTACAATCATAACAGAGGCGCTAATAGAATATTCAAACCATCTATATGGATTCATACCACTTTTTAAATTCTCTACATAACGATAGTATAAAACAGTTGCAATCAAAATATGAGCAATTGCCGAAATAAAAAGGAATAGTGCTACCAAAGGTCCAACTCTTATTGAAAAAAGAGTTTCAGAAACTGGTGAAATTGAATTTGTGAACTCATTATATACGGGTTTTGATATTGTTACTGGTAATGAAAAGTTATTGCTTAGATATAAAACCAAAAAAACCTGTAATAAATGAATCCCACCCATTATAGCATTGAAAATCCTAAATCTTCTAATTGTATGATCTTCATAATCTGTCATTTTTATCACAATCTTTCATTTTTTTATTAACTAAATAAAAAAGGTTATTTAAATAACTTGGTAGGGTCGAAAATATTAACTAATAAATGTACATTCCCAGGCTTGATAGATATGAAAATTCAGTTAATTCTTGGATCAAAATCAGATATGCCTGTTGCAGAAAAAGCAAAAAAGATACTAGATGAATTTGATGTAAATTATGATATTAAGGTTGCATCTGCTCATAGAACTCCTGATTATTTAAAGGACATTGTTGAAAGTTGTGATGCAGATGTCTTCATTGGTGTTGCTGGTCTTTCTGCGGCATTACCCGGCAGTATTGCAGCTCATACTACAAAGCCTGTTATTGGTGTACCAGTAAGCGGGAAAGTAAATTTTGACGCAATACTTTCAATTGTTCAAATGCCGCCAGGAATTCCAGTTGGTGCAGTAGGTCTTGATCGTGGAGATAATGCTGCTCTTCTTGCTATTGAAATTTTATCCGTAAAAGATGAAAAATTAACAATGAAATTAAGCGATTATAGAAAGAAAATGAAAGAAAAGATTATTGAAAAATAAAGAAAAAATGTTCAACGCAGAGAAATTTATAGGTGAAGTTACTGAAACTCTAAAAAAAGAAATATCTGGAAAAGCATTAATTGCTTTTTCTGGGGGAGTAGATAGTACTGTTTGTGCTGCACTTGTAAACAAGGCAATTGGTAAAAGACTGATTGCTGTTCATGTTGACACAGGATACATGCGGAAAAATGAGTCTGAGAATGTAAAGAAATTAATGGAAGAAATTGGACTTAATTATCGTTTTATTGATGCAAGTAAGGATTTTTATTCTGAACTAAAAAATATTGAAGATCCTGAGAAAAAAAGAAAAATCATAGGTGAAAAATTTATAAGAGTTTTTGAAAAAGTTGCCGAAGATGAGAACATTGAATATCTTGTTCAGGGAACAATTGCACCAGATTGGATAGAATCTGGCGGGGAATTAAGAGACACAATTAAGTCTCATCATAATGTTGGTGGACTTCCTGAGGTGATGAAATTAAAACTTGTTGAGCCACTTCGCGATCTTTATAAGGATGAGGTTAGAAAGGTTGCTCGAAAGCTTAATTTGTCTGTTTCTGAACGTCAACCTTTTCCCGGCCCCGGTCTTGCAATAAGAATTATTGGTGAAGCAACACCTGAGAGAACCGAAATTGTAAGAGAGGCATGCTTCATTGTTGAAAACGAAATTGAAGAAGCAGTAAAAAATAAACAAATGGAAATGCCTTGGCAATATTTTGCAGTTCTTCTACCTGTTAAATCAGTTGGTGTTCATGGTGATAAAAGAGCATATGGGTATGTTATATCTGTCAGAGCGGTTCAAAGCATAGATGCAATGACGTGTGCTTTTAGTAAAATTCCTGATGAGGTAATTGAAAAGATATCAACTAGAATTACTAATACACTTAAAGATAAGGTCAATCGTGTTGTTTATGATATAACAAATAAACCTCCAAGCACTGTTGAATGGGAATAACATGGTTAAAATATATGTTGTTGACAATGGTGGTCAGTGGACCCATAGAGAATGGAGAAGGTTAAGGGACCTTGATGTTGACACAAAGATTGTAGCAAATACAACATCATTTGATGATTTGAAAAAAGAAAAAATTGATGGTCTTGTTTTATCAGGTGGTGCACCTAGAATAGGACTTGTTGGTGATCTCGGTAACTGTGCAGAATACCTTGAAAAAGCAGATTTTCCAATTCTTGGAATTTGTGCAGGTCATCAGTATATGGCAAGGTTTTTTGGTGGTAATGTAAAACCTTCGAAAATCCCAGAATTTGGTAAAATTGAGCTTAAAATTATTAAAGAAAATGAACTATTTTCTGGCGTTCCAGAAAAATCAGTTGTTTGGGAATCTCATAATGATGAAGTAGAAATAATTCCAGATAATTTTTATCTTCTTGCAGACAGTGTAAATTGTAAGACACAGGCAATGAAACACAAAGAAAAACCATTTTATGGCCTTCAGTTTCATCCTGAAGTTGAACATACTGAGTATGGTGAACAAATCTTTAGAAATTTTGTAAAAATATGTGAAAAATAAGTATTATTCCAAAGGTATCATCTTTTTACCAAATAAAATTCTGAGCCAAAATAATGGCCAAAATATGAATAATAAAATAAGCAATAATGCTTGAACCCCCCCAAATTCTTCAATTAGAATACTTAATAATGAAATTGGAAGTAATAAAAGAGTAAAACCCTCTTGTAGTCCTGCATAAATAAGCATTTTTTCCCTATCTTTTTTTGGTTTTGTAATAATTTTTATTGTAAAATAAAACAAAATTATTGAAATAACACAAAAGAAAAACAAAGGTATCAGAAAGTTATATACAAAAATTGAAGTATAGCCAAAATAAAAGGGTAGTAATGCAATAAGAACATGAATTATTTTAACTCCAATTGTATAAATTTTAAAGGAAAGTGAAATAATTAATTTATTTTTTAATGCTTTTACTCCAAATATCATTGGAGTTGTTTTGATTCCGAGTTTTCTATCATATTCAACATCTTTTAAGTTTGCAGATACACCAACACTAAATAACCACTGCATAAATCCAAAAAATGAAACAATTATTGCAAGATTTGTAATAGTATTTGAAACAGTTAACGCTCCAAAAATTCCAAAAGTAAAAACTCCCATACCTAAAATATATTCCATTCCAAAGTGTTTTTTACTATATTTATTGTAAAGAGAAATTAATAAAAATGAAATTAACAAAACAAAAAAGGAATACAGACTAAATAAAAAAACAATTGAGATAATTACAGATATTAGTAAGGATGAAAAAAATATAGCAAAAGCCTTTTTTTTAGTTATATTTCCTTTTACAAGAGGTCTGTTTGATACATATTCTGATTTGCTATCAATTTCTATATCATAATAATCATTCTGAACAAATGTGAATATATGAGCAAGAAAACCAATAATCAAAAGTGCTGTCAAATTAAAACGATTAAATTCTCCATTTGCAATAGCGCAAAATACAGGGGTAAAGCCCAGAAACAGCATTCCATACGGACGAATTAATATTAAATAATTCTTCATTTTACCACTAAGATTTTAAAAGTCCATACATTCTCATCGCATTTTTTAGCATATTATCATTATTGAAAAAAACATATACCTCTTTAGGTTTTGGACTCATGATTCTATCTTTAATTTCTAAGAGCTCTTCATCTTTATAATTATGTGAGTACCAATCAGTTCTACCATGAATTCTTTCATAAATTATATCATTGCTCATAATCTTTGTAGGAAGTTTTGGTGCATCAATACTCACAAGTAAAATTCCTTGTTTATTTGCCCAACTTATTATTTCATTAGTAAACATAGAAGTATTACGAAACTCAACAGCTAATTTTTCATTACCGCAATTGTCAATGAATTTTTCGACTTTATCTAGATCTGTAAATCTTGAAGGAAATTGAAGTAGATAATAGTGGATGCTTTCTTCAAAAGGTAAAAAGATTTTTTTAAATCTTTCAAAAATTGAGTAGGTTTCTTTGTTTAGTTTCTTTAAATGGGTTATTAATCGATGGGCTTTTATTATCCATACAAGGTTTGATCCTTTTTTTGCCCATACTTTAACCATATTTGGATATGGGAATCTATAGTAACTCATGTTTAGTTCAATTGAATTTAATTCCGAATTAGAAATATACCAGTCTAGCGATTTACCAAGATTCCATTCATATGACCATCCTGAAGTCCCAATATAAATTTGTGTCACAAAAAAATTAAGGAAAATTGTATACTTATCTTTTTTCCAATTATTTAAAAAATTTAAACAAATATTGTATACTCGCCTTCCATATAGAAGACAGGTCCTTCTTCTCCAATTATCCTCCAATGATAATCGGTTTTGTTACACTTTCCAATTCCCACAAAATATGTTTCATTTGTGTACTCGTTTTCACCCATATGACCAAACATAAATATTCCAAAAATGTAACCTTGAATAAACCATGATATATCTGGATCTCCAAAAATGTTGAATCCTGCAGCAAAGTAGCCTATATCAATACTCAACTTGTAATAACCAAACATCCATCCTAGAGGAATTTCATGTTGTCCCCAAATATCTAATCCCCAAACACCTGTAAAATTACCATTTGCCCAATTTGGTGGTGTATCCATTTTATCTGCTGTTATATTATTGAATAATATATTTTCTGCAGATTTTGAGTTATATATAGATATTTGAGATATTGCTGTTGTCATTGGCATACCAATAAAAAGAATGCTAATAACAGCTAATGATAATAGGTTCTTCAATTCTTTTGCCTCACAAATATAAATATAACAATAATATAAAAAAACTATTTAAAATATAGCATTTCATATCTGTTTAGTAAATTATTATCCAAGGTTTTTTTATTTTATGATACTAAAAAACCGATATATTATTGGAAATCGTACAAATATCACATTGAGTATGTTTAATCTGAATATGTATGCTCTGTTTCTTGGAATGTTTACTGAGAATGGTTCTGACCATTCGCTCTCAAGACCATTTATATCCTTTGCCTTTGCACGGATATTAAAATAACCTGGAAAATTATAGGTATGACAAACCTCCTCAGATTCCCCTTGCGTGAAAGGTCCAATCCATCCACTTGTTGTTCCGTCACCCCAGTCAACCAGGTATAATACATCATCTCCATCTATTTCTGTAGAATTGACGGTTATGCAATACTCAACTCCTGCTTTTCCACTTGGAGGACCATCAATTTCTGGGGTATTCGGTGGATGTTGACCATTGGCTTCAGTCTCAAACCACCATATTGGGCCTGACGTTGATGCACCATGCTCATCCCAAGCAACAACCTTCCAATAATATCTGGTATCAAATTCAAGAGTCCCTGGATCGTAATAGCTTACATTACTTGCAACCTGAGGGGGAGGATTGGTCGTACCAAAGTATACATCAAAACTAACACTGTCTCCATCAGGATCGCCACAAGACCAGCTTAAATTAGCATTAATAGGAACATTTGTAGAGCCATTATGAGGACGCTCACCATATGGGACATACGGGGGATTGTTTGAACCAGTTGAAAAACTCCAAATTGGACCCTCAGTGCTAGAACCAAAATCATCCCATGCAATGATCATCCAATAGTATGTTGTATCATATTCCAAAGCACCTGGATCATAAAAATTCGCTGTTTGATTAGAAGAAACAAGCGGTGGATGACTAATTGTTCCAAAATAAACATCATAAGTTAACGGATCCTCTTCAGGATCACTACATGTCCAGGAAATATCAGCATCTAAATTAACATCGGTCTCTCCATCTACTGGGTTTGGATCACTTGGAACATTTGGAGGTTGATTAGAGATTACGTTTACATTATCTTCATATGGAACATAATCTTTTTTTGTAACAGTAACTGACATATTTCCTTCTGTTGAAGTTGAGGTATTAAATGTAATATCTCCGCTACTATCAGTATAATTTCTTAAGTATACTTCATCATCTTTCCAAAGACAAACATATGCATTTCCAATATTTGTTCCCTCATAATCTTCAACATGAACTGAAAAAGAGGAAGAACCAATGTATATTTCGGTGTCATGAGTAACATCAAAATTCGATGGGGTTTCCATCCATATAGGTAACTCTGGATCACCCAATAATATTAATTCGCTGAAAATATATTTATTCAAATCACTCTGAGACCAACTAAAGTAAGCATCTGTTTTATGGTCAGAAAATAAATCTCCAAGTTTGTAATGTTTCTGAATAAAAAACGATCTGAAGAAATATCTATCATATCGAAGTGATGCTAAATCATCTCCACCAACATAGTACCAACCATATCTAGTATTTCCAACAAAACCTATTCCGCCACCATCATTATCTCTGACAAAATGCTCAGCTATACAATTATCATATTCATATGCTGCTGCCCAACAACCAATTGAATACCACGTACCTTGTTTATCGCCATTTGAAAAATCATCAACTTCTGATGTTTCAAGGCCCCAGTCATGATTAGTATAACCTGTTCCCATGTAATATTGCCCACTATGGTCAATATGATTCAACAGATTTTGTCCAGAGTTTACTACCGCATCAACATTATCTTCATGATTTCCACTATGGCTATCATAAACTTTTGTTACAGTCCAATTGGATGGAATGTACAAATCATCAATATCAATTTTACAATCCTCACCATCAGTGGTCCAGTCAAGATCAAAACCAAATAAGGATACATTTTTAACATAGTTAATTGGCGGGTCTTTTTCATAATTTAGAGTTTTAGAAATAAAATTACCAATTTTTCCAGCACCAGTTCCTGTGCCTGTTACAGATGCCCTTCCAACATTTACTTCACAAATCCAATCATCATCATAATCTGAGTAATAAGTATCTGTTGGAATGTCATCTCCTTCATAAGTTACTGTTTCATATGGAATGGTATCTGTATCACCACCAAGAAGAAAGAAATTTGAACCCCACGAACTATGGGCATCAATGATAAATTCCCTTATTTTTTCCTGATTTGTTGAACCACTGTAGTTAGCATATATCATTTCAGTTGTAACAATATTTGCAGGAACTCCTTTTTGGGTTTTCCAATCAGCAAGAATTTGAAATGCAGATGCCCAGTCATTTTTTGTAATAATTATATAATCATATTCACCGGGATCTAAATCAATAGGTTGAACATCTTGATTTTTTGTAAGTTTTATATCTTCTGGATTTACAACCATTTCCTCAAGTTTTTCTTTATACAATTGTTCGTCAAATTCCGTTAAATGATTTGGTAAATAATCTCCATAATTATAACCAAATTCACCTTCAATTTGTAATTTTATATGTTTAACAAGTTTCAAAGTCTTTAAATCAATATTATATTGAAATGGATAAATTGTCAAAATTGCGATCCCTTGACCTGCTAAATCAGTCATTCCATTTAATTCTACAATTTTATTTGGATAGGACTTAATATGAATATTATTCTTAACAAAGGGAATATCTACTTTTACTCCTACTTTTTGTGGAGGTTGAGCAGGCATAATATCAAAAGTAGAAGGAATAGTTACCTGTTCTATTTCAAGGATTTTAACATTAGTTGCAACTATTTCATTTGGAACTGCCACTAAAATATTTTTTAAAGGAAGCAATGGCTTTCCAATCTCTGTTGTAAGTCCTCCATCTGGATATCTGATAATATCATACCCATTGAATTTTTCAAATTCAAAATCATCTTCATCAAATTCAAGAGTTAAAATTACTTTTGAATCTACTGATTTTTTATCTTCAGCAGTAATTGCTGGAATAAACGTTGTTAGTAATAAAAAACAAGCTATAACTAGCGTTAAGGATATTTTTTTCTTATTGTAAATAAATTCGACCTCCCGTATGTTAAATCATTTAATAATAATAAAATATGTTTATATAAATATTTAGTAAGAAAAATATTAGAAATTATAATTATGAAAATAAGACAAGTAATTTTTTAAAAATTGGGCAATTGTTAATAAATCTAAAAATCAAATAAAATGCTGTTCTGTTTCTTATTATTGGTACCTCTAGAGGATCTGACCATTCACTCTCCAGTCCATATTCATCTTTAGCTTTGACTTTGATTAAATAGGTTCCTTTCTCCCAGGCATGAGATGCATTTACAGTCGTTCCAGATGGATAAAAATCTGTCCAACCACTTGTGGTTCCATCACCCCAATCAAATAAATAGGATATATCATCCCCATCAAAATCAGTTGTGACTGCTGTATATGTATAAATGACTCCAGTTCTTCCTTTAGTAGGTCCTATTGGTGGATCTGGTCTAAAAGGAGGTTTAGTACCATGGATAACATTGATATAGACCATTGCTGAAGAATTTCCACCATGACTATCGTTTATTGTATAAGAAAATTCGTCTTCACCACAAAAATCTGGATCTGGAGTATATATTATATATGTGCCCTTATTTTTAACAGTTCCATTCAATGGGTCTGTGACCGACTCAATAGTTAAATCATCGCCATCTAAATCATAATCATTATCTAATACATGAAAAAAATTAAATTCAGAATTATCATAGACTTCATAATAATCATCTACTGCTACAGGTTGGTAATTTCCAACTCTAACTTTTTTTGTTATTGAACCAGAATTAGATTCATTGTCGTTTACACAAAGAGTGACAGGATGATAACCAATCTCTTCAAATGAATAATTAGCAAAAGGAGAAGAGCTGTTTTCATCAAATATTCCGTCACCGTCCCAATCCCACTGATAGAGTGTTATATATCCATCATAATCGTAGCTGTCACTAGCATTGAAAAGAATGGTCTCTTCAGGATCTGGTAGAGAAGGGATCCAATAAAAATCAGAAATTGGAGGCAAATTTCCCCCTAAAGGTTCAATCAATGGATAATAATCATAATCCTTTTCATAATAACCATAAACAAGTATTTCATAAGGTGTATCACCAATTCCATCACCATCATTATCTTTTCCGTCATAATCACTCCAGAAATTACCGCCAGAAGGATAGCCATCATCCCAATCATTACCTAATGTCCACCATGCACAAGCCTGTCCATTTTCATCATTGTTTCCGAAGAAATTATTATGATAAACCTTATTGTTTTGTCCTCCACCCATACACATTGTTAAATTTACAGCCCATTCAGTATTTGATAAAAAATTATTTAGATAGATTTCATTGTAGGCTGACATAATTAAGTAAATTCCTTGATAATTATATGAGATTTCATTAAGGAAAATTTTGTTGTAGCTATGATGATTCATTACTGTATGTTCAAAATTAATACCATCTCTTTTATTGTTTGTAATTGTATTGTTCATAATTTTATTATATGAACTGTCTTCACCTTCATAATAGTCATATTGCCTAAAGAATATTCCATATCTATTATTGGAAATAATTGAATTATTAATTATACCATTTATAACATGATAAAATACTATACCATCCTTACTTGAACCACCACTATGAATGTAGCAATTTCTAATTTCAAAACATTTATTTGTATCTTCAATGGTTATACCATGATCAGTTGATGCATTAATCTCCCAACCCTCAATAATATATGGATCATCAATCCAGCCCGTACCACCTGTTACACCATTTTCACTGGTGAACTCATAGTTTCCATCAATATAAATTGGATCATGTTCAGTGTACAATTGATTTTTTTCATTTATTTTACAAATATCAGCATTAAAACTTGGTAAAAAACATGAAATTAAAAATAATAAAATAATTGAAATTGTTAATAACTTTCTCATAATATATCCACTCCAATTATTCTAATTATTTTTTCTAATATTGGAAATTGTTCAAATAGCCATAGAAATAACGTAGTATATACTGCTTGAGTTTTATTAAAATAAATACTCTTTTTATGCATACTTTAAAACCTCCCAGTTCATAAAGAGAATATTTAAGATATAAATTTTTCTATTAAAAATGTAATATATGTAAAATTAATATTATGAAAAATTATAAAAAATATAACTTGTATATCTAAAAAAGATAAGGGGGCAGTGTATAGTAGATGTATCTCTTTTTTGACACAGAAACAACTGGATTACCGTCTGGTCCATTATCTGCTTACCAGAAATGGCCTCGCATGCTTCAAATTGCATGGTTACTTATTGATGAAAATAATGAAATAAAATCTAAAAATAGCTATATTATAAAACCAGAAGGATATGATATCCCAAAAAGAGTGATAAAAATTCATGGAATTACAAAAAAAAGAGCTCTGGAAGAGGGAGTTGAACTTGACTATGCACTTCATCGGTTCTTAGGAGATCTAAATTATGCAGAGCTGTTGATTGGACATAATATTGCTTATGATTATGGAGTTGTTAGAGGAGAACTTTTAAGAAAAAATATTCCAGATTTTTTAAAAGGTTATTCACAATTCTGTACAATGACATCAAAACAAGTACTTGATTATTGTAAAAGTTTTAGAGCAAATGGTAGCAGACAGTGCCCTTCATTATCTGAACTTTATTTCTTATTATTTGGAAAAAAACTTGATAACGCTCATGATGCTCTTACTGATGCTGAGGCTTGTGCAAATTGCTACTTTGAACTAAAAAGAATAGGTTTTCTATAAAAAGTAGTATTAATAATTGTATTTTATTAGATTAAACAATCTATCAATTAATGCAAATCTATAAAAAAACCATCTGAGAAGTACATTGTTAGAAAATTGACCGAAATGATTAATTCTTGAGCGAGTATGAATATCTGAGCTATTTATTACTGCATCAGCATAATGTCCTGCTCCATCATATACTCTAATTTTAAAGGTAGCTTTTGGAATACCACCTTTATATCTAAGTGTCCAGACATATTCTGGTCCCGGTCCTTCAACAGTTTCTTGTAGTTCATCATTAAAATAGAATTCTATTCGACCTATTCCACTACAATTATCATAATAGAGTGTTGAAATCGTAACTATATATATTTTAGAAATTAAGCCCTCAATAACTAAAGTAACATTATACTTGATTTCTGGAGGTTGTTGGTCGATATCAATTTCTACTTTTTTAGTCTCTTCCCTAATTCCTGCATTATCAACAGCATAATACTTAATTAAACCATCATCAAGACAATCATAATCCAAAGTTAATTCAAGGTAGTCCCCATCTTGAACCTTCCATTCACCTTCAACAGTTCTATAATGTATTTCTCTAACTCCTGTTAATTCATCTGTTGCATTAAGAGTAACTTTAACATCGCTTACATACCAACTACCTTCACCGTCAGGCTCTGGTGGATCTAATGAAATTGTTGTATATGGTTGACATAAGTCATAATGAAGTGGGATAGAAAAGCCAATGAGCTCAATATCACCTCCTCCAATATTACCAACAAGCTCACATTCTCCGGTTTCTTTATTACATTTGTATAACTGCAAAGAAGAAATATACACAGCTAAATAGAGTGTATCGGTATCATAATCAAAATCTCCACTTATGGCATAATTAATGGAAATACCAAGGTGTCCAATTATAGTAATCTCACCTGTTTCAGTATCTATCGTACAAAGATTATCATATAAAATATCCCATGCATATAATGTTCCTTCTTCATCAAATGCAATACCGCAAATATAATAATTTTCAAAAGAGCAAATATAGGTCTGATTTCCAGTTTTTCTATCTATTTCATAGAGAGCGTAATCTGAAATCCCAAATATTTTATTATTTACCGAATTATAAGATAAATCATATATAATGACATCTCCACCACCTATACTTTCAATTACGGGTGAATCACATAAATATATTTCCCATAAAATTCCTTCAATATCATAGACAAGCCATGTTCCATAATTTGTAAAGGTACCGCAACGAATAACAGGACAAAATAATAATATTATATCCTCAATTGTCCATGGTTCATCTAACTTAAATTTAACAATTCCCTCGGGGCCAGGATATACATTATATCCATAAACATATTTTTCTTGCTCGATTGTTTGTTCTAAATTTTTTAAATAATTATTTTCAGTAAAAAGATTGTAACCCGAAGTTGAAAAAACACTTATTATGATTAATAGAAAAAATATTACAAATACTGGAATTTTATTCAACAAATCCTTCTTTTTAACCATGCTTTTTTACCTCCCTCAATAATTACATTATAAATAGAATATTTAAATTTTTCATAAAAGCAAAAAAAAGCCTAGATGCAGAGGTAGTTGGTAGATACCAAATACCTCCAACCCACCTCCCCCAAAAATTGACAAAAGATACCCCATATCTTCATCAATTTTTTCTAGGCATGTTAATATTTATCATTCATATTATATAAACTTATTGTCTTATAAATGATTTATAGGGGTGTTAATCATAAAAAAAACGGAAAAATAATGGAAACTGTTCAATAAATTTTGCAATAAAATAATTAGAATTTGTTTTAAATCTAGGAATCTCGAGTTCAAATTCACCCCACTCACTTACAACATCATAAACGTCTTTTGCTTGTGCAAGAATTGTATATTCACCTTTTGAAGACCAAATATGAGAAAGGTACACTTCTTCACCTGAATTAAAAGGTCCTTGCCAACCAGAGTTTGTACCGTCTCCCCAAGAAACACTGTAAAATACATCATGATCCTCAGGATCTGTTGACAAGAATTTATAGGTATATTCCTCACCTTCCATACCTTGGGTTGGGCCGTCAATATCTGGAGCACTTGGAGACTCATCCAAACCATATTGTATGAAACAACCATCTGGGTCAGGGTATCCTGGATATTCAATTATCTCCCAGGTTGTCCCAGAATTCAAAGAACCCCAAACCTCACCACCAGAATAAGGATTATTTATTTGAAAAAGACAGCAATAATAGTTTACCATTGAACCACCAGATGTTCTGCAAACAATATAATACATCTGATTTGGATTGATACTTATATCATTAAAATCAAACAAAATCCATTTGCCGTATCCAGCTACCTGATTTCCAGATACAGAAACACTTGTAAGATCACTACCTGTTAAAGAGGATCTAATCGACAGTAATATATCACTATTAATATCACCAATCTTAAATAGTTTCAATTCAACCTTTGTTATTGTTTCTAGAGTGGGTGTAAAGCCTTGTGCAAGCCAAAGATAACTGAAAAAAGGGCACCCCTGTCCACAATCTATAGTTTGTTGTTGATCAATTACTTCGGCCGCTCCAATATTATCAATTGGTTTAGAACTATAATTATTAACATTGCCTATTGCAGTAGATAATGTTCCAACGATTAAAAAACAAGCAAAAATCACAATTATCTTCTTTAACATATTATTTACTCCCTCAAATTAATACAAATATCAGGTTAATGGTATTTAATTTTTTATAATAAATATTTAAAAGTGATTATTTCCATCGTTTATAAAGAGAATGCTCAATATTTAATTGATCAAGGATTTTTCCAACAATAAAAGCTACAATATCTTCAATTCTATTTGGTTTATGATAAAAACCAGGCATTGCAGGAAGAATTGTTGCCCCTGCTTGTTTTGCTGAAAGAAGATTTTTAATACCTGGAAGATCCAAAGGAGTTTCACGAATTACTAGAATTATCTTTCTTTCTTCTTTTAAAAAACAGCATGCCGCCCTAGATGTAAGAGTATCTCCATATCCATTTGCAATTGCAGAAAGCGTTTTCATACTGCAAGGAACAACAACCATTGCATCAAGATTAAAAGAACCGCTTGCTGGTCCTGCAAACATATCTGAATTTTCATAACAAAAATTAGCTTTATTTTTCAAATCGTTATAAGTATAATTAGTTTCATGCTCAATTATTTTTTTTGCTCCATCTGAGACAATCAGATGAACTTCAATATTAGAATTTAGTAATTCCTCAATTAGTCTTATTCCATATATACTACCTGAAGCACCACCAATGCTAATTAAAACTTTCATAAATTTCTATTTCCTTATTGAGTTAATAATATCAATCAGACCCTTTTTTAAATTCTTTTCTTCTTCAAGTTTTGTACCTGTAACAACTACATCTGCACCAGCTTTAGCTTTTTCATAAGCAGTATCAGCATCTCTTATTCCTCCACCTACAATAAGAGGAATATTAATACTTTCTTTAACTGCAGAAATCATTTTATTAGATACTGGTTCAGGCGAGCCTGATCCTGCTTCTAGATAAAAAAAGTCCATTCCAAGATATTGAGAGGCAAGTGCATAACCTACAGCATTTTCGACGTCGTCTTTTTTAATTAAATCTACCTCTCCAACTCTTCCAGCAGTCATTCCAGGTTCCACAATAACATAACCCATCGGTATTGGTTCAATACCCGATTTTTTCACAAAAAATGCACCTTTTACATGTTCTCTAATCACAAAATCTAAATTTCTAGAATTTAATAGACTCATGAAAAAAACCGCGTCAGCATATTTACTTAAAAATTTTGCACCTGAGGGAAATAAAATAACCGGCAGATTTGAATTTTTCTTGATAGCTTTAACTGTTTCATCCACCTGCTTCTGAGAAACAAGAGTTGAACCCCCTACCATAATAGCACTACTACCTGCTTTTTCAGCTATACTAGCAATATCCCCTGCAATCCTTGGTTTTTGTTTATCAGGATCAAGTAGTGAGAAATGCAAAGGTTTTGATCTGCTCATTTTTGTAATATCATTTGCAATTGACATTTCACATGAAATAAATCTCAAATATTTAAAACGTTTATGCATAAATAACCAAAAAAATGAATTATCAATAAATATTACAGGTTAAATGGGAGGACAAGCCTTGACTTACAGTATTCTAAATGCAAAACCTGTTGATGCATTAGATTTCATTGAAAAATATCACAAATCAAAGGCTGATAAAACTTTTCTTTTAATTATTGGAGATTGCATGATTGATTATCATGGAAGGGCTCGTTCGTTTCTTGATTGGGGTGAAAGAATTATAATGATAAAACAGGATGGAGCAGTACTTGTTCATCAACCAATAATGCGTGAGCCTGTAAATTGGCAACCATCAGGTAGTAAAACTGATTTTGTTGTTAAAGATAATTTGTTAATTCTCAGGTCCCGCCATACACGTCCACCTGAAAAGATGAAAATAAATTTCAGAACAGTTAAACTTGTAGCAACGTCTTCACTTTATGATAAAGCAAAATTAGTAATATCCGGTATGGAAACAGATGTTGTAAATGAAATAATAAGCAAACCAGATGTAATTGAGGAAGGTTTACGAATAAGCAAACGAGAAAAACATGTAAAATCTGGAATGATAGATCTATTCGGTTATGATCAAAATCATACACCTGTTGTAATTGAAGTAAAAAGAAGTTTAGCAAATATAAGTGCAGTCCATCAATTACGAATGTATGTAAGCGATATAAAAAAAGATGTGGATACTGCAAATGTACGCGGAATTCTTTGTGCACCAAAAATTCCAGATATGGTAAAAAAATTGTTAAGTGATTATGATCTTGAATGGAAAGAGGTAGAAAGAAATATCGTTTTACCTGATGATTTCCAAAAAACATTAAAGGAATTCTAGTAACAATAGCATTTTTAAATAAAAATTCCATATACTTTTTGGGGAGGTCTGGATTAGTCTAAAAGGGGGCAAGTTCCCATCCGATTCCGCTTTTTCCAGACTCCCTAAGATATAATTTTTTTAATCACTTCCTCATTGCACGCAGCAACAACACTAGTTCTTTCATCTAAATTAAAAGGCATGTCAAGTTCATCACCGAGTATGTTTGTAACAATACCTCCAGCCTCCCTTAAAATAAGAGTTGAGGCGGCGATATCAACAACACGTAGATATTCCTTTCCAACAACATAAGAATCCAGTGCACCTATAGCAACCATACACATCTCAAGAGAAGCTGATCCTAAAGAACGTACCTTTTCTTTTTTTGCAAGTGAAATTGTTACCTTATCAAAATTTTTACCAAGAGCAAGAGAACAAAGAGGCTCTTTATCTGGTATTTCAGGTGTACCGATTCTATTTCCATTTAGAAAAGCACCACATTTCTTTTCAGCAGTAAAAATATCACCAGATGGGATATTTTTTACAATTCCATATTCAATATCACTCACCATGGATTTTCCAACACCTATAGATACAGAATAAAAGGGTATTCCCCTATACGCATTACGTGTTCCATCTATAGGATCCAACACAAAAGTATAATCTGCATTGTTATCAACAAAACCTACTTCCTCACTAAGAATATTAACCTTTAATTTTGATTTATTAAGAAACTTAAGAGCAGTATCTTCTGCTATTTTGTCAACATATTTAGTTATTGTTCCATCTGCACCAATACCTACATTATTACCAAATTTTAAGAATTCCTGAGAACTTGCATTTTTTACTTTTCTTGCGACATTTTCAGCAGTTTTATTTGCAAGTATCTTAATTTCTTTATTCATAATAATAACCTATTGCTCAAATGAGTATCCAAATATATTTCCAAAGATCAAAGTTAAAGCAATCATAATTGAAGCTGCAATTAAAACTCCAATAAATATTGTTATCAGAGATTTGGTAAATTTTAAATCAAATAAATATGCGATAAGTGCACCCGTCCAAGCACCAGTGAAAGGTAATGGAATTGCTACAAAAAATATAAGTCCAATATACTCATATTTTCGAATTTTACTGTCTGCTCTTTTCCTTGTTTTTGCAAAAAGCCAATCCATAAATCTTGACCAGATTTCAAAATTTCTAAGCCACTTTTCAACAAGATGAAAAAATAATATTATAAAAGGAATAGGTAACATATTTCCAATAACTGCAAAAGGTAGAGCTTGCCACCAATCCCAATGAAAATGAAGCATTGCAAAGGGAATTGCATAACGCGATTCCCACCATGGTATCATAGATGTAAAAAATATCCAAAACCAAGTAGGAAACATTTCAAACATAATTTAAGCACCAACAAACTTTCCAAATCCTTGACTCACCTGGATTTCATTTTCTTCTATAAGCTTTTCTCCCCTAACAAAAACATGAGTTGGAAATATCGCAGACCAATCCTCAAAAGGAGTCCAACCACATTTTGAATGAAGATTTTCAGATTTGATTTTACAATCATCTTTTAAATCTACAACAATAAAATCTGCATCACTTCCAACATCAAGTCTACCTTTTGGAATATTTAGTAATTCAGCAGGCCTTTCACATAATAAAGAAATCACTCTTTGAAAAGAAATCACCTCTTTTTTTGCCAAGAACAGCATAATTGGAAATGTTGTCTCAACACCAGGAAGACCAGATGGAGCCTCATTGAATTCTACACCCTTTTCTTCTTTAGTATGTGGTGCATGATCTGATTCAATTACATCCACAAGTCCATTTTTTGCAGCGGTAAACAATGATTCCTTATCAAAACTTGACCTAATAGGAGGGTTTACCTTATAAAAAGTAGATGATCCCATGTTTTTTTCAATACTCAGAAGGCAATGATGAGGTGTGACTCCACAAGTAATATTATTTGTTCTTTTTTTTAATGCCTCAAGGCCTTCAATTGATGAAATATGACAGATATGTGCTTTTATTCCTAAACCTTTTGACTCAACAAGTATATCATTTATAGAAGTTTCTTCGCACACTGATGGACGGGATTTTAGATGGTCAACAAGATTGTTTTCCATAATTGAACTTTTTACAAGTTTTTCTTCATCCTCTGCATGAAATAAGACAGGTTTATCAGTTTGAGAAATATTTTTTAAGGCGGTTCTAAGATTTTTTTTATCGAATTTCAAACTATTTGTAGTACTACCAAGATAAATTTTAAAACCACAGCATTTTTTTGATAAATCTTCAATCATATCAATATTATTATTGGTAATTCCAGCATAAATTCCAAAATCAGTAAATGCTTTCTTCTCACCAATAGAGATCTTTTCAGTAAGGTTTTTAAGATTTATTGTTTGAGGGACCGTATTGGGCATATCAAAAACACATGAAATACCTCCAAAAAGAGCAGCCTTAGAGCCTGTTGAAAAATCCTCCTTTTGAATTTGCCCGGGATCACGGAAATGTACATGGACATCAATTCCAGAAGGAAGAATCAACTTATTTTTATAATCAATGTGACAATCTCCTTTTAAAATCTTTTTAATAGCAGATATTCTACCATTTTTTATTCCGATGCAACAATTCTGAAATAATCCATTGATGTAAACTTTTCCCTCAACAATAAGATCCATCTAATTTTTTCTCCTCAATTCTTCCTCTAGGTTCAATTTCTGAAAATATTTGACCAGTGAATTTTGATATTATAATATTTTCATTTTTCCAAGCATCTGGCATAAGACCTGCTTTTATGCAGGTATGGGACAAGAATTCCTCTTTTCCCCAACCTTGCTCGATAGGTACCTGAGGCAAAAGCAATCCTTTGAAAAAACCTTGTTCAACGATAAGCCCATCCCTTCCAATTTCAATATTTGATAAATATTCTTCAGGTTTATCTATTTTTATAATTTCAGGCTTACTTAATATTGTAACTTCAATTATAATATCATCAAGCTCATTTTCCTCAAGAGGGGGAAACCTTGGATCTCTAGATGCTGATTTTGCACCTTCAGCTATTGCATCTCTAAGGGGCATAACTGGTAGAGGAATTCCAATACATCCTCGTAAATTATGCTCAGGGAATGTATGTAATGTAACAAATGCACCTTGTTTTTCAAGAAAGGATTTTCCTAAATCTAAATATTTGATTTTATTATCCTTTACAAACTGTTCTACAGCTTTTCTTGCAAATAAAACAGCTTTTTTACCGTCATCTAAGTTAAGCATGAAAAAAAGTATTGAGAGGATTTTTAATAAGATTTGGTTTGAACATAATTTTGTTTTTTCTTAATCTCTTTCCTCTCTAATCATATCTATATCAGAGGTAATTAGTAATGGTTCTTCAGTAATTTCAAGCTTACTTTTGAAAATATATGAGTAGTTTTGTCCATTTTCTGTAAATTCATAATCTACTGTAACATTATAAAAGCCAGGCGATAGTTCAATTGTATAATATCCTGTTTCATCTGAATCTACTGACACACTATAAATTGCTGAATTATTTTCAACGCTATTATCAGGAGTGAATCTAATATCAGTTACATTTGGGGCATTTATTCCATTATACTTTGTAAAACCACTTAAATTGGTTGAATGTTTTGTCAAAGATAGATTATATGAATATGCACCTTGCCCAACCTGCAATTCTAAAATGTCCTTAAATGAATACACTAAGATTTGTCCTTCCTTTTCTTGAACAATAACATCATAAGTTCCTGGGGGCATATCAATTAAATACGCTCCGCCTTCTTGAGTTGTTACATTTTGTCTTTCTTCAGCAGAATTGTTTTCTACAGATAAACTTGGTTCAAAAATAATTTCAATATTATTTATACCAAATCCATTATATCTAGCAGCACCTGATGTTCTTACTGGAGTGTATTCTACTGATAAGTTCTTGAACAATGTTTCATTTTCATTTAATGTGAATTCTTCAAGGTATCTGTAAATGATTTCTTTTCCAACTTGTATCTCATACTCACCTGGTACCAAATCTATAAACTCGTATTTACCATTAGCATCGGTAATCGTTTGATTAACTAAAAATTGATCTTCAGGTTCACCTGTAATATCCAAACGTTTATAGATTAATAATACGGTTGCATCGCTAATTGTATTTGATTCGTTTTCAAAATAAACCTTTCCTTTTATTTTAGAATGTTCAAATTCAGAGAAATTATAATAGTTATTATTTTCAAAAACATTTATTAACTGCTCATTCAGGGCATATCCATCTTTTATTGCCCTTATATAGTAATATCCTGGCATAAGATCGTTTACACTGAAAAATCCGTCTTTATTTGTTGTCCTTGTTTTTGGTGATTCGGGGTTGGATATATCATAAATTTCGATGAAGGCTTCAGGTATTGCTGAATCAACAGATTTGTCATATTCACCATCATTATCAACATCATTATAGATGTAGCTTTGTAAAAATCCTGGTTGAATTGAAATATTTAAATATCTCTCGTAATTTGTTCCTTTTCTCATTGCATCATCTTCAGTTATTGGTGCAAATTCAGAACCCATCTCTCCATCAAATGTTAAGTTTTTGATAATAAATGGCTGAATATTTTCAGCATAGTTTCTAAGAATTTGGAGTCTTGCACCTGCGCCAGCTATAACTGAAAAATTACCATCTTCTGATGTATCATTTATGTCATGATCAATTGCCGCTGAATAGTTACCATAATAAGTAACATTCTTTTGTACAATAACTCTAGAGACAATCGGTTCTCCCATAAATGTAATTTTTCCATTAAGTATTGCACCTTCATAGTACTTGGCAATTACGACAGCTGCTTTACCAGTATCATAGTATGGATATAATGAAAGATCAGAAAAAAATTCAGCATAGAAATGTTTCATATTTACACATGGAATTTGATAATCAAATTCCCTTTTATTACCAGATTCTCCTTGCGATGGCCCAATATACGTTCTGTAAAACATTGTATCAAAATAAAGGTCTTTCTGTCTTGTCTGCGTGTTTGTAACAACATTTAATTTTCTTTCATCCTTGTTCCAACTTAATACTTCTTCAGCGTTCCAAGTTGTTTCAGAGCCAGGTGCTTTCCCTCCAGTGGCTGGATCAATACTATAACCTTCATATAGAAGCTCAACAAAATCATCGGCAATTCCATTAATTAACAGAAGACTTTTATCAGATAAAAATGAAAAAATGTTGAAAATCTGTTTATCATAACCTTCGACACCATAATAGCGGATACTCCAATCAGTAGATTCTTGAATGTCATGATAAAGCCAAGTTATTTGTTCCTCAGTAAGAGAACTATTAAAAAGTTCTACAATATCCTGATAAGCGGCGTTTTCTGGATATTGCTGACCAACAGTATAATCCCTACTTGTTTCTTCATCATATTCAGCACCAATTGGTTTTTCATAAGATGGAGAGGTCATTGGATTTAAAATCCATTGTTCAACCTTTATCTTATTTACCTCACCCAAATGCTTGATTAGAACTTGTTGTGTTGCATCTGTCAATTTACCATCGTTTTTCTTTTTTTCTCCTTCTAATAATCTAACAATCCATACCGAAACAGCATCCTTTTCACTAATCGATGTATGAAAATTAGCTGCAACCGGTATCCCATCCTGGAAATTATCTGCAACTGTAGGATGTCCACCAAGCGCGGACGCATAAAAGCCATAGTCCCACCACGAAATAAAACCAGGTCTTTTATTAGGATCTTCAATATCTGTATCCTGTTTACTTAACCATTCAAATGCATCCTGCCAATATTTTTCTTTAACAATTCCTAAGCCAAAAGCACCTCTAAAATTTTCATCCCCAAACATATAAGCCTTTAAGGAAGTATATGTTCCATCATCTTTTTGTTTTGGTACGCTTGGAATCGCTGCATCAAAAGCAATAAATGCATTTGGCAATATTACAATTAAAGCTAAAAATATAATTCCAAAAATATGAAGGAATTTTACACCACGACGTATACCATGTAAGCCCCCTCCAGCACTCCTTATATTTCTAAGCATTTGTTTGTAGTCAATCCATTCAACAAAAAGCCATATAATCCAACCTGAAAGAACAACGATTACAGGTACCATATCATTTAAAAATCGACCTGCAATACCTGCTAACCATATATTTGTTATAAATAAAATTATAATGAACAAATATTCTCTTTTTAGTCTATTCTTATAGTAATGATATATTAAATATACAAGACCTCCCCATCCAATCCAATATAGTGCAGGTCCAAAGGACATAACAGTTTGACTAATCTGATAAGTACCAGCCTCTGCAATAGTCATTGAGACTTTTTTACCATAAATACCAGTACCAAATATTACTGTTGTAAGTTTTTGTAACGGGGAAAGAAAAGAGAACTGTTGAGATAATTCTCGAGCAAAATAGATTAATCCTAGACCTGCTCCACCTATTACCATAATTGTCGGAAAAGATATTGTCCATGGGATTTTTAATCTTCCAAACAGATAATATATTAAACCAAAAATTGCAACAATTAAACAAATGTAAAGGGTAATATTTGTCGCAAATCCATCAGGTCTAAACGAAATGACCGGTGCAGATATTAGATAACCTGAGAAAAGAAGTAATGAAGTGGTTCTAAATACCTTAAACTCTATTTTATTAGTAAATATGTCAAACAACATCTGTACAACTGCATAAATTGCAATAATAACGTAAAGATACTGAGCCTCAACCCATGTCATTGATAGTCCAGCAAGAGGAACACCACCAAGTATTGCATATAAAATTGATTTTGTTGAATCTTTTTCTTTTATTGCTTTTATTAAAAATAAAAATGTAAGGAAAAACATTAAAAGATTGAAAGAGTCATGATCAAAAAGTCCATATGCAGAACCATGGCCAGATCCGAGATGAATTGGAATAATTGCTATAAAAAATGCTCCAAAAAGACCTGCTTTTTCGTTAAAAAGTTCTTTTCCAATAAAGAAAACGACAAATACCATTAAAGCCCCAAATAGTGCGGGAATAAACTGCATCGAATATCCAATTGCTTCGACTTCATCAATAAATGGTGTAAGAAGTCTACTAAAACCAAGAGCCATCATGTTAAATAAAGGAGCTCTACCACCAGAGGCACCTAGAGGGTAATTTAGCAATGGGTCTTTATCAAAAAAGTAAGGATACTGACCTGTTTCAAATGTTTCTTTAATAAGTCTTAAATTGTAATATGGGTCAGGACCAGATAAATAAAACTTATTGAAACCTTCACCATCTGGATTAATTGTTACTTCGCTTGTAGCATTGAAGTAGGTATTTAAGAATAACAACATGAAAAAAATACCTATCAATGCAATTGCAGTCCACCAATTTTTTTTGAATCTAAAGTTATTTTTTTCAACAATTGGTTTCTTTTGCTTTGCAATAGTTTTTGGTTCTTCAGCAATTGGTCGAATTCGTCTTTGAGCTCTTTTTCGCATTAAATTCACCTTAGGATGTTCACAAACGTAAATTTATTCCCTTATTTATAATTAACTTAGGATTTCTATTTAAAAAAAGGTGAAATACAGGGTGAGATTTTTACTTTGCTAAAATCACTCTGAATTGTATCTGTAGAAATAATTTCATTACAGCCTGAATTTACTAATTTTTTTACTGCGTCTCCTGCAAATAGACCATGCGTGCATGCTACAAAAACATTTTTTGCACCGTGTTTTTTTAATTGATTTATCGATTTTGCCATTGTACCGCCAGTTGATATTATATCATCTATTATTGCAACATTTTTATTATTTGCATCTAATTTCTTTGGTTTAATTTCAATAGTTTCTCCATCAATTCTTGTTTTTTCCATATAATCAAAGTCGCAATCAATAATTTCTGAGGCCTGCTTTGCCCTCTCAAGAGCCCCTTTATCTGGTGCTAGAACCATATTTATTTCTTTTTCCTTAAGATATTTTGCAAGTTCTGGAACAGCAGAGCAACTGAAAGCCGAAGTAGAGAAAAAATCAAGAATATGTTCTTTATGGGGGTCAACAGTTATCACCTGATCAGCATTTAAACTGATAAGATTTGCCAAAGCTTTTGCACTTATTGGTTCACCCTCTTGAAATTTTGAATCCTGTCTAGCATAACCAAAATAAGGTATAACAACTGATATTTCTTTTGCCCCAGATTCTTCAACTGCATTTTGTAGCAAAAAAAGTTCAACAGTGTTATTATCAGGATATGTTGTTTGTACAATTATTACATGTTCACCCGAGATATCATCAAGAATCCGTACATAAAATTCATCATCTGGAAATCGTTTTGAAATTGTATTTGCTAGTTTTGCATCCAGTTGCTTTGATAAGTCCTCTGCAACAGATTTAGATGCAGTTCCTCCAACTATGTACATTTAATTTCATGATTGAAAATACGAATGTGTTTTTAGTGGTTTCGTAAAAAATTGTAAGAAAGTTTTTATAATGACCATATATTTTATCCAAGAAAGGATGTGGGTGTAATGCAACTTGGAAGATTGATAACATTATTAATCTG
>Ga0209536_100003065_pt1 | contig 27018 bp, 23 predicted proteins | sample DeeMarSeWOR28_12_FD_187461 | JGI IMG/M metagenome (GOLD analysis project Ga0209536, IMG submission 187461) | Marine sediment microbial communities from White Oak River estuary, North Carolina - WOR-2-8_12 (SPAdes) (version 2) | ecosystem: Environmental > Aquatic > Marine > Intertidal zone >... | reverse complement strand
AAATGCCATAAATGCCTTATAATTTAAGTGTCCGTCCACCTAAACAGCAAAAAACTGCCGCTCGCTAATCTACCACTACCTAATGAAATTATACCGACCAAAAAGGAAAAGTCAAGCAGCCATGTCTACTACATCTCCCCCGGAGAAAAAACTCCTCGATCAAGTCCGCGAAATCCTCCGCGCCAAACACTACTCCTACCGCACCGAAGAAACCTACATAGACTGGCAGCGCCGCTTCATTCTCTTCCACGAAAAACGCCATCCCAAAGACATGGGCGCCCCCGAAATTCAAGCCTTCCTCAACCACCTCACCTCCGAACGCAACGTTTCCGCCTCCACACAGAACCAGGCCCTCAGCGCCATCCTCTTCCTCTATCGCGAAGTCCTTCATAAAGAGATCGACCCCATCCTCATATCCAGCGCCAGACGACCCGAGCGGCTCCCCACCGTATTGACCCCCGAAGAAACCCTGCGCGTCATCGACCACCTCAACGGCATACATAAACACATGGCCCAATTGCTATATGGCAGCGGACTGCGCCTCATGGAATGCGTCCGTCTGCGCCTCAAAGACCTCGACTTCGAATACAAAACCATCACAGTCCGGGACGGCAAAGGCGAAAAAGACCGCGTCACCCTGCTGCCCGATTCCGTAGCCCCGGGCCTCCAACGCCAGATCGAAAGAGTCCGCCTCTTGCATGACGAAGACCTGGAAACCGGCTGTGGAGAAGTATACCTGCCCTACGCACTCGCGACCAAATACCCCGCTGCCGCGCGCGAACTTGCCTGGCAATATCTCTTCCCCGCCTCCAAATGCGTACCCGACCCGCGCAGCGGAAAACTGCGCCGGCACCACATCGACTCCTCCGGACTTCAGCGAGCCGTCAAAAAAGCCGCCCAAAAAACAGATATTCGCAAACGTGTCACCTGTCACACCTTCCGCCACTCCTTTGCCACCCACCTCCTCCAAAACGGCTACGATATCCGCACCGTCCAGGAACTGCTCGGCCACAAAGACGTCCGTACCACCATGATCTACACCCACGTCTTGCAACGAGGAGGCCTGGCGGTCCGATCCCCTCTCGACCAAATCTAGCCCCTTCCCCCATTTTCCGCTTTGGTTCGCGGAAAATGGGGTATGTATGCCCCGCATGGGGTATGTATGCCCCGCATGGGGTATGTATGCCCCGCATGGGGTATGTATGCCCCGCTAGCGGTAAGGCGGGGGCGCTAAGCCGCCTTGAGAGGGCTTTGTAATGATAGCCAGGGGATTTATCCCCCGGCGAAGAAAGTGCGGGGTAATTGGAAGTTTCTACAAAAATAACTCCTCGCGTATTGGTAACCTGGCGCTTTGCAGGATCTTTCGAAGCGGATGTGTTTATTACAATGTTAGCTATTTCATCCTATAGTCATCCTATAATCATCCTATAATCATCCTATACTGCACCTATAGTCATCCCATAGGCTGCATTGTTTCCACTTTCAAAGTTGCTTACCCCACCGTTCTGGGTGGTAAAATTCACTAATACATTTGCCCCATCCCCGCCGGGCACAGGAACACAAAAAACTCCTCTCTTTGATTAAGAGACTCTGCGATCTTTGCGGTCTCAGCGGTTAAAACTCAAAAGGAACAATCCATGACCAACAACCTCCAAAACAATGCCATCAACGCCCTCCGATTTCTCTCCGCAGACGCCGTACAGCAGGCCAACTCCGGACATCCCGGCCTCCCCATGGGCGCCGCAGCCATGGCCTACACCCTCTGGACGCGCCACCTGCGTCATAACCCGCGCAATCCGCGCTGGCCCGGCCGCGACCGCTTCATCCTCTCTGGCGGACACGGCTCCATGCTGCTTTATTCGCTTCTACATCTCACCGGTTACGACCTCCCGCTCGACCAGCTCAAGAACTTCCGCCAGTGGGACAGCCTCACCCCCGGGCATCCCGAATACGGATTGACCCCCGGCGTGGAAATGACCACCGGCCCATTGGGACAGGGCTTTGCCACCGGCGTCGGCATGGCCATAGCCGGGGCGCATCTCTCCGCGACCTTTGACCGGCCCGGCTTCGAATTAATGGATTCGTACATCTACGGCATCGTCACCGACGGCGACCTGATGGAAGGCGTCTCCGCCGAAGCCGCCTCGCTGGCCGGTCACCTTTCCCTGGGGCGTTTGATCTACCTCTACGATGACAACCACATCTCCATCGACGGCTCCACCGACCTGGCCTTCACCGAAGACCGCGCCGCACGATTTGGGGCCTACAACTGGCACGTCCAAAAAGTGGCCGATGGCAACGATGTCGAAGCCATAGACCAGGCCATTCAGGCCGCCAAAACAGACCCGCGTCCCTCACTCATCCTCTGCCGCACCACCATCGGCTTTGGTGCCCCCAACAAGCAGGGCACCTCCAAGGCGCACGGCGAACCGCTCGGTGAAGAAGAATTGAAACTCGCCAAAGAAAACCTGGGCTGGCCGGTGGAACCAAAATTCCACCTCCCCGAAGATGCCCTGGCGCACTATCGTGAAGCGCTGGAGCGTGGGGGCAAGGCCGAAGCCGAATGGAAGGACAAATTTGCCGCCTACCAGCGCCTGCACCCCGCGCAGGGAGCCGAACTCCAACGCCGCCTGGATGGAGAACTCCCGGGTGATTGGGATGCCGAATTGCCCGTCTTCCCAACCGACGCTAAAGGCCTGGCCAGTCGCGTTGTCTCTGGCAAAGCCATTAATGCCCTGGCGCTCAAACTGCCCGAACTGATCGGCGGCTCAGCCGACCTGGAACCCTCCAACAAAACCTGGATTGCAGATAGTCCCGCCTTCACAAAAGAAACGCCGGAAGGCCGCAACTTCCACTTTGGCGTGCGTGAGCATGCAGTGGGCGCCATTCTCAATGGCATGGCATTATTCGGCGCTGTGATTCCTTACGGCGGCACATTCCTGGTCTTCTCAGATTACATGAAACCCGCCATTCGCATTGCGGCGCTTTCTCACATCCCTGCCATTTACGTCTTCACGCACGACAGTATCGGCCTGGGCGAAGACGGTCCCACGCACCAGCCCATCGAACATCTGGCCGCGTTGCGTGCTGTCCCCAACTTGAACGTGATTCGCCCTGCGGATGCTAACGAAACGGTCGAAGCCTGGAAGGTTGCCATCCGACGCAGGAACGGCCCCACCGCCCTGGCTCTTTCCCGTCAGAATCTGCCCACCCTCGACCGCTCCCTGGCCGATGCTGCCGCTGAACTGGCGAAAGGTGCCTACGTCCTGTCTGATTTTGGCGAAGGCCAGCCGGAACTGATCCTGATGGCTTCCGGCTCAGAAGTAAGCCTGGTTTACCAGGCAGCCGCAAAGCTGGCTGCCGAAGGCCTCAACGTGCGTGCCGTCTCCTTCCCGTCCTGGGAACTGTTCGAAGCGCAGGACGAAGCCTATCGCGAAGCGGTGCTCCCGAAACGCGTCCGGGCGCGCCTGGCTGTCGAGGCGGGAGCCGGCCAGGGCTGGGAACGATACGTTGGTTTCGAGGGTGATATTCTCTCGATGGAACGTTTTGGCGCCTCCGCACCAGCCAAAGTCCTGTTCGAAAAATTCGGCTTCACCGTCGAAAATGTCATCGCCAAAGCAAAAGATGTGCTTGCCTCCCGGAGCGAGGGTTGAGTAGGACGTGGTCCGTATCGAAACCCGCAGTCGAAGGGTCATCGCGGTTAAATCAGGAGCCCCTATGAAAATAGCCGTTGCCTGTGATCATGCAGGCTTCCCATTGAAAGATGTCGTATTAGAAGCGATCCGGGCTGCCGGGCACGCAGTCCTTGACCTGGGCACAAATTCTACTGCAGCGGTGGATTATCCCGATTTTGTAGAGAAACTTGGCAAAGCCATTCAATCCGGGGAAGCCGAGCGTGGGGTCTTGCTGTGCGGCTCCGGTGTAGGCGCATGTATTGCAGCCAATAAGATGCAAGGCATTTATTCTGCCATTTGCCACGATACATATTCCGCTCACCAGGGTGTGGAGCATGATGATATGAATGTGCTTTGCCTGGGGGGGCGTGTAATTGGCCCCGAATTGGTGCATGAACTGGTTCTGGCCTTTTTGTCTGCGCGCTTCGTAGGAAATGACCCCGGGCAGGAACGCCATAAGCGGCGGGTTGGAAAAGTAAGAAAGATCGAATCGGGCCAGTCCGATTGATAAGAGGTGTAATGTAAATGAGCGAAAGAATAAATAAATTAACTGGTCTGGGCCAGTCCTTGTGGTACGACAACATTCAAAGAAGATTGCTGGCGAATGGCGAGTTGGAACGCATGATCCAGCGCGGTGAAATTCGCGGCGTGACCTCCAACCCATCTATTTTTCATAACGCGATTGCAAAAACCAATGATTACGATTCGGCGCTGACCCCGCTGGCCTGGGCCGGTTGGAGCGCCGAAGATATTTTCTGGCAATTGGCCGTTGAAGATATTCAAGCGGCCTGTGACTTGTTCCGTCCGCTTTACGCTGAAACTGGCGGCGGCGATGGCTACGTCAGCATCGAGGTCAGTCCTTACCTGGCGCACGCAACCGAGAAAACCATCCAGCAGGCTGCGGCGCTGTGGGAGCGTGTGGATCGTCCCAATTTGATGATCAAAATTCCCGCAACAGTGGAGGGCATCCCCGCCATTCGCAAAACCATTGCGAGCGGCATCAACGTCAATGTCACGCTGATCTTCTCACTGGCACGCTATAAAGAAGTGATGGGTGCCTACCTTGCAGGTCTGGAAGACCGTCTCGAAGCCGGAAAACCGATCGACCATATCGCTTCGGTGGCATCTTTCTTTATATCGCGCGTAGATTCTAAGGTGGATAAGCTCTTGCCTGAAAAATTATCTCTGCGTGGGCAGGCCGCCATTGCCAATGCACGCCTGGCTTATGCTGACTTCTTGCAGACGTTTGCGGGAGAGCGCTGGGAAGCGCTTAAAGCCAAAGGCGCGAATTTGCAGCGTCCATTGTGGGCTTCCACCAGCACCAAGAACCCGGATTACCCCGATACCGTTTACGTCGATGCGCTGATTGGCCCGAACACTGTCAATACCGTTCCGCCGCAAACTCTGGATGCCTTCCGCGATCATGGTGTTGCTAACGAAACCATTGCACGCGATATGGATCATGTGCGGAGCTTGTTTAGGCATCTACAGGCCGAGGGCGTCTCCATGGATGTTGTCACGCAGGAATTGGAAGACGAAGGCGTCAAAGCTTTCGCAGATGCATTTACGGCCTTGCTGGATACCATCGAAGAGCGACGCGCTGCTGCCGCTTCACAGCTTGGCCCGCTGGCTGCTTCTGTGTCCAAGCGCATTGCTCAATTGGAAAGTGATTCCGTGCCCGCACGCCTGTGGGAGGGTGACCCCACACTCTGGACAGCCGACCCGGACGGACAAGCCGAGGTAGCACGACGCCTGGGCTGGCTGCGTTTGCCGGAAACATCAAGAGCTCTATTGCCTGAGCTGAACGAATTTGCCGATGCGGTGCATTACGAAGGGATCCACCGCGTGCTGCTGCTGGGCATGGGCGGGTCATCGCTTGCGCCGGAAGTATTGTCCTTTGTGTTTGCTTCGCCGGTGCCTGAAGCTGCAGAGGGAAAACCCTGCCTGTCCATTCTTGATTCGACCGATCCGGCCCAGGTTGCGCTGGCCGCGGAGCAGTATCCGCCAGATGAGAGTCTGTATGTCGTCTCCAGCAAATCTGGTGGGACGGCTGAAGTGATGGCGATGCTGGAGTATTTCTGGGAATTGTCCGGCGGCGATGGCGCTCGCTTTGTTGCGATCACTGACCCCGGAACGTCACTCGAAAAGCTGGCTAAGGAGCGAAACTTTCGAAAAATCTTCAATGCCGACCCGAATGTAGGCGGGCGTTATTCTGCTTTGACTGCATTTGGCCTTGTCCCGGCGGCCTTGCTCGGTCTGGATGTAAAGCGCCTGCTGGCCAACGCTGAGTGGATGATGAACGAGTGCGGTGGGTCGAGCATCGAAGCCCCGGCTGCTCGCAACCCGGGCCTGGCGCTGGGGGCCGTGATGGCCGAAGCGGCCTTGGGGAGCCGAGACAAGTTGACGGTCCTGGCGGATGCGCCCTTGGTCACTGTTGGCTCGTGGTTGGAGCAGTTGATCGCTGAGTCCAGCGGCAAGGACGGGAAGGGCATCGTCCCGGTTGATCGCGAACCGGTTGGGGCTGTGTCCGCTTATGGAGATGACCGCCTGTTCGTCTACCTGCGCCAGACAGGTGAATATGATGAAAATGTAGCAGCGCTGCGCGAAGCCGGGCAACCTGTGTTGGAAATCGCAGTGCCTACGCCTTACCACCTGGGGACAGAATTTTATCGCTGGGAATTTGCCGTTGCCGTTGCCTGTCACATTCTGAACGTGAATGCCTTTGACCAGCCGAATGTGGAGGATGCCAAAAGACGCGCCAAAGCCCGCATCGCTGACTATCAGGAAAAAGGGAAATTAGAGCGGGGCGAATATGTAGCCTTGCAAGATGCCAATAAGACGCTTTTGGATTTTCTGGAGCAATCCCAAAAGGGAGATTATATTGCTATCGCAGCCTTCCTGCCGCGCAATGCTGAAATGATCGAGGCTTTGCAAGACTTACGGTCTGTTATCCGGGACAAAACCAAACGTGCGGTAACATTGGGCTTTGGCCCACGCTTCTTGCACTCGACCGGTCAACTGCACAAAGGCGGTGCGAACAACGGCTTGTTCTTGCAAATTACCGCTGACCCGCTTGAAGATATTGATATTCCTACACAGGACAAAGTCCCCGATACGGGGATGTCGTTTGGAACATTGGAGTTGGCGCAGGCGTTGGGTGATTACGAAGCGCTGCTTGCTCAAGAGCGCAGAGTGTTACGTGTGCATCTTTCCACACCGGAGGATGTGCGCAAGATTGTAAAATTGATATAGGTGACAGTCGCTTGATTTCGAGGTATCAAACTTTGGAACTAGCTCATAAAAATAAGGAGTAATGACAATGGATAGACGCATGTGGATTATTATTGGTGTAGTTTTGCTGGTTGGCATTTTCGTGGCTGGCCTGGTTTACGCTTCACGCGGCAGTCGACAGGTGCCTGCCACTATTCCTGCCTCCACCTGGCAATGGACTTCAATGACCGAAAGCGCTCCCCCGGCCCAATCTGTTGTGCCAGACCCTGCCAGCTATACCATTACCTTTAATAGTGATGGGACTTTTTCCTCTAAGGTAGATTGCAACCAGGTCGGTGGCACATACACCGCCAGCGATGGACAACTCAGCATTGCGCCTGGACCGAGCACAATGGCTGAATGTGGTCCCGAATCGCTCTACAACATTTTTTTAGCGAATCTGGCAACCGTGGATGGCTACAGCTTGCAAGGTAACAATCTCACCCTCACTTTTGGTGCAGGTGCGGGCGAGTTAATATTCGAAAAGCAATAAGTCGTCTGGGCTTTCTCACAGAAAATCCTAAGAACATTTATTGATAAAGGATTTACGATGACGGACCTGCATAAAATGAAATGCGTAGCATGTCGCGGTGGTGTGCCGACACTCACCGGTGAAGAAATTGCAGAATTGCGGCCCGATGTACCCGACTGGGATGTGATTGAGGTCGATGGAGTCAAGCGCCTGGAGCGTACGTTCAAACTGAAGAATTTCATTGAAGCCATAGCCTTTACCAATAAAATCGCTATGACCGCTGAAAAAGAAGATCATCATCCGCTGATCGTCACAGAGTGGGGCCGCGTCAGGGTGCAATGGTGGACACATAAGATCAAAGGCCTGCACAAGAATGATTTCATCATGGCCGCCAAAACAGACCAGTTAATTTAAGAAAACTACCACGCAAAAGGCGTGGTAGTTTTTTGATTTGAAGTAAATCTAACGAAGATGATTGCATAACCGATAAATCAATTACCGGCCAGGGATAGAGCAGGTCATACGGGTTCAGGATAAAGGTAGCCAAAAGGTAACTTCAGCCTAACGAGATGACGGGCAGATTTTCAAATAACAGAATTTGATCGAATCTTACGTTTATTCTGTTAACAATATCGTAGGGCGTGAAAGTATGAGCTTGACGGAAGACTGCGAACTTCATAATAATTGCGACATTTCAGAAATTGAATTCGCAACAATACAAGCCTGAATTGAATTCTTTGAGAGATTTGCCCATGCGTCTACTCACCCATTTTTCAATCCTGTTCTTGATCCTGAACATTGGAACTGGATGTTTGAGTGATTTCCAAAGCAAACCAGAAGGCCCGAATCCTTATGCTAATGGCGTTGCAAACGCTACAAGTAAAATTATCGATCCGCAGCATGCCATTGGGGCCCCGGATGAGGAATATGCAGAGATTGGAAAAGGGGACGGGCAATACCTCCTTCTGGATATGGGCGAAGGGGAAGAGGGTACTGGAAATCTGGATCTGATTTACCAGGTGGCGCAGGGCACCTGGATTGCCCTGGAGTTCTTAGGGGAAGCGGAAAATGGCGGGCTCCTTTCCCTTGAACAAAAGGATGTGCTGTTACAGACAGGCATCAAGAGCATCCTTGTAATCTATGATGCCTCGCCGATCCCCTACCGCTACGTTCGATTGAGCGCCGTTGATGGAAAATATAAAATTGATGCCGTTATAGCTGAAACGCATCTCCCAGACTCGGATTGGGACGGCCTCCCCGATAGTTGGGAGCGAAAATACGGCTTGAATCCGCTTCTTGGAACTGGCCTGGATGGCCCTAACAGTGATCGTGATGGCGATTTGCTTAGCAATAAAGAGGAATATGAGAATGACACCGATCCAACCAATGCGGATACGGATGGGGACGGTTGTCCCGATAAGTGGGAGCTTGACAACAATCTGAATCCGCTGAACAACGAGGGCGATGATGGGCGCTCAGGCGATCCGGATGGTGATGGCCTGAATAATTGGGATGAACGCATGCACGGGACAAAACCTGATAAGAAAGATAGCGATGGGGATGGGTTGAATGACAATGAAGAGCTCGCAGTTCTTCGAACAGATCCCACCAAAAAAGATAGCGATGGAGACGGGCTACCGGATGGGTGGGAGGTCAAATACAGGTTTAATCCAAACAATGCTGAGGGAGAGAACGGCGGTAGTGGTGATGCCGATCGTGATGGGCTCAGCAATCAAGAAGAATTTAAACACAAGACCGATCCCTACAACCGGGATACAGATGCCGATGGTACGGATGACAAGCAGGAAATCGAAAATGAAACTGATCCAACCAACTGGAATGATGGCGATTTGGACAGTGACGGCTTGACGAATGGGAAAGAGATAGAGATACGTACAAATCCCCGAAACCAGGACACGGATGGAGACGGCCTTCCCGATAAATGGGAACTTATAAATGAACTGCAACCATTTTTGCCGCAAGGGCAGGATGGCGCAGATGGTGATCCGGATCAGGATATGGTCCCAAATAGTCTGGAATATAAATACCAATCAAACCCCCACGATTCCGATACCGACCACGACAATTTGCCCGATTATTGGGAAATCAGCCATTGTTTGAGCCCGGATGATCCAACTGGAGAAAATGGTCCCGAAGGAGACCCTGATCAGGATGGAATTTCTAATTTTATGGAGATGGGAACAAATCAGTTCCCTACGATTGGCTGTATATCACTTTTGCCCCAATCTCAATAATTGTGACGCTGTTTTTCTTTAGGAATGATTTTATTATGGCTGCCAAAACGGATATGCTGGCGAAATAAAGAAGGTGACTATCCGGTCGCCTTTACTTTACAGGTTGGTTATCATCTTTTGCAGCGCTTTTTTCCCTAACCTGTTCAACACCCTCATCACAAATCCCTGGTTACCCAGCCACCCAAGAAGTGTTCTAGCTAGCGCAGCCATACCGTGCGGAGGCTTTGGGAGCGGCATGGCAGGGCTGAAATCTATCAGACACCCATCGATTGTGAATGTATTCCGGCCTGTGCGCACGATCTCCGGTCTCGCATCCAGAAATGCACGTAATTCTTCGCGTACACCCGTACTCAACCATTGCGGAATGTCGGATGTAGCTTTGAATTTACAGACCTGCGCCAAATCTTGCAACATTCTTTTTTGCTCGTCGGTCATCGAAGTGTGCTGCGAGCGGAAGTAGGCTACATCCGGGTCGGTAGCGATCAACGGTTTTAGCCACAGGCGGTTGACTGTTGTTCGAATGGCGTTCTTCGTTCCCGGTGTGGTTGGATTATAGAGCAGGGTGGCATCCCGATAGCTTTCCCATTCCCCGGCCACATCCGGCCCTATGCGGATGGCGTCACACAGCCCTAGTGATGGAATAATCGGCGCGCCACAGGTCAGGAAGTAAGCATCTGTGCCCATGGCTTCTCGCATCACCTGTAGACCCTGACGGTAGGCGGCTTCGCGAGGCATGTCTATATGGCGTTTTCCGGGCAGTGCGCCTGCATAGAGAAAGTCCAGTTTCAGGTAGTCAAAACCCCAGGCGCGGATTTGTTTCATCAGCGCAGACAACCAGTCCAGCGCTTCGGGGTGGGTGGTATCCAGCGCGTAGAGTGGCTCGCCCCAGTTGAACCCCGCAGAGGCGAGATTCCTGTTTACATCATGAAGCAACCAGTCAGGGTGTTGGCGGTATAAAACTGAAGATGGAACAGCCAGCAGAGGGGCCAGCCACAGGCCGGGGGTCCGGCCAGATGCGCGGATTTTGGCGGCTAAGGCTTCCATACCGGAGGGGAACTTCTCGTTTGGTTCCCAATCCCCGATGCTGACTTGCCAGCCGTCATCCACTTGCAGCACGTCAAAGGGTAAGTCGCCCAGTTGATCGAAAACACGTTCGAGCAAGCCTTCATCGATGGCGCCGTACAGACTGTACCACGAGCACCACACGCGTGGCGTAGGTTTTCCTGGCGCTGTGCCTAACCGTTCCCCCAGAAGTTCGGCATATTGGGCAAACACAGACTGTTCTTTCCCGTAGCCGACGAACCATTCCCCATTGCCCGCTTCATACCACCCGTGTAACTGCTGACCGTGTAAAGCAACGTGAGCATCCAGCCCCAGCGAGCCAAGCAAAAGGACGTTGCCGCCTTCAAACTCCACTGCACCCAGCCAGGAACCGTTTGGCGAGGGATGTTTAACGTAAATAGGGTCCGTTTGCAAAGGATGCAGGATGGCCGGTTTTTGAATTGGCAGTTGAAAGTTTGGATGTTGCCAGGTTGTCAGACTCCAGGATTGCCAGCCGTGCCGGTAGTAGGATAGTGGGGGTGCAGGCACGTAGACATGCGCCTGGGCAGCGTGTAAGATTAGGCCTCCTTTTATTTCTTCTACGCTGTCAGCTTGAATTTTGAATTGGTGGTTTCCGAGTTGAAATGGGAGAGTCATTGAGAATCCTTGATGGTTTGATGTGGGTATTATCGACTGAGTTCTTGATCTGCGCAAGAGAGTAATTGTGGCTAGCATCAGAAAATGAAATGGAGAACGGATATCTTTGAATAAAATTACACGTCGGGATTTTCTGAAATTGACCGGCCTGACAGCTCTGAACCTGCTCCTGGTAAGTGCGGGTGGATTGGGATATAGCCTTTTGGTCGAGCCAGGCTGGTTAGATGTGGTAGAGGTAACGCTCAAGCTACCGCGCCTGGCATCCTCCTTTTCCGGTTTCCGCATTGTTCAGATTAGTGACTTACATTTCGGCGGCTGGATGAACCGAAACCGGTTGCAGCGCGTTGTTCGGGCGGTACTGGCTCAGGAACCGCACCTGGTTGTGATTACGGGAGACTTCCTTATCGGTCATGAATGGAATGAGACCCTCCGTTCCGGCCTCGCTGAGTTGGTTGAGGAAATGTCTGTGCTGACCGAAAAACACACCACATTGGCCGTGCTGGGAAACCACGATTACTGGACCAATGCGAGCGCAGTCCGTGCAGCTTTATCGGCTTGCGGCATAGTGGAACTAAGCAACGAAGTGTATAGCCTTTCGCATGAAAGTGACCAGCTTCATATCGCAGGCGTGGATGATGTTTGGGAAGAGCAAGATCAGCTTGATATTGTTTTGGATAAACTACCCCAAGCTGGTGCGGCTATCTTATTGGCGCACGAGCCTGATTACGCAGATCGAAGTGCCGGAACAGGCCGGTTTGATTTGCAACTCTCCGGGCATTCACATGGCGGGCAGGTAGTGATACCCTTTGTTGGAGCTCCCATCTTACCTTACCTGGGCAGGAAATACCCTTCGGGATTGTATCGTGTGGGACCGATGTGGCAGTACACGAATCGCGGTGTGGGGATGGCACGTTTGAAAGTGCGCTTCAATTGTCGGCCAGAGATTACGTTGTTCACGCTTGAATCCCTTTGATGCGCTTGCCCATCACGGGAGAAATGTGTATAATACGGCGACATAACAAAGGCAAAGATGGGAACGAGTAAACCTGTCCATGCTGGCAGCGAGCCCGGGTGTGGTGAGAGCCGGGTCAGCCAAATGGGTTGAAAATCCTCCCGGAGCCGCGATCTGAAATATGGCATCTGTCCAACAGAGTAGGAAAGCCGGAGTCGTTCACCGTTATCAGGACGGGAGTATAAGCCGTAAGGCCGTACTCTTCTGAGAGCCTGCCCCTGAGGCAGGAATCAGGGTGGTACCGCGGGCATCGCGCTCGTCCCTGTTGGGATGAGCGTTTTTCTTTAGAACTACGTAACTACAAAACCAGGAGACCAATCATGTTCAAACCAGTATCTCCCAAACTTGACGTCACCTCAATGGAAGAAGATGTCCTGAAATTCTGGAAACAGAATGACATCTTCAAAAAGACCGTTGAGCAGCGTGAGGGCGGGCCTGAGTATGTCTTTTATGAGGGCCCACCGACCGCTAATGGTAAGCCCGGCGTGCATCATGTGCTGGCGCGCGCCTTCAAGGATATGTTCCCGCGTTACAAGATCATGCGCGGCTACCATGTCTCGCGGCGCGGCGGCTGGGATACACATGGCCTGCCGGTTGAGATCGAGGTTGAGAAGCGGCACGGTTTTACCAATAAACAGGATATCGAAGCCTTCGGTATTGCCAAGTTCAACGAGGAGTGCCGCAAATCTGCATTTGATTACATTCAAGATTGGGAACGGCTGACGGACCGCATCGCTTTTTGGGTTGACCTGGAAACTGCCTACGTCACATTTACCAACGACTACATCGAGTCGGTCTGGAACATTCTGAAGAATTTTTACGACAGAGACTTGCTCTACAAAGGTTACAAAGTCGTACCGTACTGCTCGCGCTGCGGAACGCCTCTTTCTGACCATGAAGTTGCTCTCGGTTATGACGAAGTGTCCGACCCCTCGATCTTTATCCGTTTGCCGCTGGTTGATAAGCCGGATACCTCGCTGCTGGTCTGGACGACCACTCCCTGGACCCTGCCCGGCAACGTAGCTGTAGCTGCTCACCCTGACGAGGACTATGTCACTGTTGAGCGTTCGATGGAGGATGGCAACAAAGAGAAGCTGATCCTTGTCAAGAGCCTGGTCGAGAAAGTTTTCGCTGATGAGGAAGTCAAAGTCATCAACACCTTTAAAGGTAAGAAGCTTAATGGCGAGAAATATAAACCGCTCTTTACCTTCATGCCGCCCGAGAAGGCTGCTCATTATGTGGTATTGGCAGATTTTGTGACTACCGAAGACGGTTCTGGCCTGGTACATATCGCGCCTGCCTTTGGCGCCGAAGATATGCAAATGTCAGTGGAACATGACCTGCCCGTGCTGATGACCGTTCAGCCAGACGGCGCTTTCGTGCCTGAAGTGACGCCCTGGCGCGGTTTGTGGGTCAAGGATGCCGACCCGCTCATCACAGAAGATTTGCGAGCGCGTGGTTTATTGTTCCGCGTCGAGACCTATACCCATACTTACCCGTTTTGTTGGCGTTGCAAAACCCCACTTTTGTATTATGCGCGCGAGGCCTGGTACATCCGCACCAGCCAATTCAAAAATCGCCTGGTGGAACTCAATCGCACCATTAATTGGGTGCCTGAACATATCAAGGAAGGCCGTTTTGGCAATTGGTTGGAAAACAACGTTGACTGGGCCCTGTCCCGCGAGCGCTACTGGGGCACGCCGCTTCCTCTTTGGGAATGTGATAACTGCAACCATACCGAAGCCATCGGTGCGATCAAGGATTTATCCGAGAAAACTGGTCGCGATCTGACCGACTTGGACTTACACCGCCCGCATGTGGACGAGGTGACCTGGGATTGCACAGAGTGTGACAATGGCAAGATGCAGCGTGTGCCTGAGTTGATCGATGTCTGGTTTGACTCGGGTTCTATGCCGTATGCGCAATGGCACCATCCATTTGATAACCAGGACAAGTTCAATGAGCAGTATCCGGCTGATTACATTTGCGAGGCTGTTGACCAGACACGCGGCTGGTTCTACTCATTGCATGCCATCAGTACTTTGCTCAACGATCAAGTCAGTTTCAAAAATTGTCTCTGCCTGGGGTTGATTTTGGATGGTGAAGGGCGCAAAATGTCCAAGAGCTTGGGCAACATCACCGATCCCTGGGATGTGCTCAATGCTCATGGCGCAGACGCATTCCGCTGGTATCTCTATACAGCCAGCCCACCCGGACAAGAACGTCGCTTCTCCAGCGACCTGGTTGGCGAAGTTGTGCGCGACTTCACACTGACATTGTGGAACGTGTATTCGTTCTTTGTAACCTACGCCAACCTGGACAAACCCACTCTGGTCACGCGCACCTGGAGTGATAACCAGCTTGACCGCTGGCTGCTTTCGGAGCTGAACGCGCTCGTCCGTGATGTGACGAATGCTTATGAAAACTATGATGCGACGTATGCAACCCGCCCGATTGCGGCTTTTGTTGAGAAACTCTCAACCTGGTATCTGCGCCGCTCGCGCCGTCGCTTTTGGAAGTCTGAATCGGATTCAGACAAACAGTCTGCTTATCAGACACTGTACACGGCCCTGGTGACGGTTGCCAAGATGCTTTCCCCGTCCATGCCGTTTCTAGCCGAAGAGCTTTATCAGAACCTGGTGCTTTCCGTAGATCAGTTTGCACCTGAGTCGGTAGCGCTGGCTGAGTGGCCGGAATATGATGAAGCCTTTATCGATGAAGATTTGAACCGCGATATGGCCGCAGTCACCAAACTGGTCTCACTGGGGCATTCCGCCCGCCAGAAAGCCAATCGCAAAGTGCGCCAGCCGTTAGCAGAAGTTGCCTTCTCGGTTGGCAGCGCCGTTGAAGGGAAAGCCGTTACGGCTTTTGTGGAATTGATCGAAGACGAGCTCAACGTCAAGACTGTACGGCTGTTGGGCGCGAGCGAAGAAGCCGTCTCTCATGAAGTTAAGCCTTTACCGAAGCAGTTAGGACAGAAATATGGTAACAAATTTCCGGCCATTCGGAAAGCTATACTTGCGATGAATCCTGAAGAAGTGGCACATGCTCTGCTGGCCGGACAATCGGTCAAGGTCAAGGCCGATGATCAGGAATATGATATTCAGCCGGACGAGGTGGAAGTCAAGGCGCAGGCCAAGGAAGGCTTTGCTGTGGCCGAAGATGGCGCGTATGTGGCCGCGCTGGTCACTGACTTGACGCCCGAGCTGGTAGCTGAAGGCCAGGCGCGTGAATTTGTCCGCCGGGTGCAAGACCTGCGCAAGAGTGCCAGGCTGGACGTATCCGATCGCATTGAGTTGTATATTGAGGCCTCTGCAGGCATGAAGTCCGCGATGGAGGCGCATAAGGATTACATCAGTGGTGAGACGTTGGCCGTCGCGTTCAAGTTCGAAAGCCCGCCCCCCGATGCTTCCTCATCCGAGGATGAATTCGACGGCGAAAAAGTGATCTTCGGTTTTTTGGTCAAAAACTGATATGGTTTTAATGTTCGCATGCAGCCCTCAATTTTTGAGGGCTGTTTTTTTATGCCTGTGAAAGGTATATAATTGGCGGAATATCAACTAAAGGAGAATTTTTGAGTCAAATGGAAAATACCCGGTTATTGTTCATTCGAAAAGTATTTGCCTGGGGAGTGCACTTGTTTACCGCCACCGGTGCGTTATGGGGACTGTTGGCGCTCATGGCGATTTTCCGCCATGAGTGGAGGGCTGCCATTGTCTGGATGATTTTGGCCATGTTTGTAGATGGCTTTGATGGGATGCTCGCTCGCTGGGCAGATGTCAAGACCTACGCGCCCGGGTTGGATGGCGCACTTCTGGACAATATTCTGGATTACATCAATTATGTGCTTGTTCCGGCGCTTTTCCTCGTAGAAGCGGATACTATTCTACCGGCGCAATTCCGTATGGTGGGGGCTTTCGCAATATTAATTACATCTGCCTACCAATTCACCCAGTCGGATGCCAAAACAGACGATCACTATTTCAAGGGATTCCCCTCTTACTGGAATGTGATGGTGCTTTATATGCTGGTTATGGGGCTCAACCCCTGGGTGAATCTGGTTTTTTTGGTTATATTCAACGTGCTGGTTTTTGTGCCAGTCAAGTATATTTATCCCAGCCGTAACACGATCATGAAGCGCCTGACGAATATCCTGACCTATTTGTATGGCATTATTGGTATTTGGGCTGCTATGCAGTATCCGAATGTGCCTGCCTGGGCGGTTTGGGCAACGCTGATGTACGTGGTCTATTATGTTGCGCTTAGCCTGTGGCCGAAAGAAAAGTTGCCGATAAATGCTTAAATTTCCTCCTGATGTCAATGAAGACACGCTGCGCGAAGCGATCCTTGAATGCGGGCGCATCACGTATGAACGCCGCCTGTTGACATCCAACGACGGCAATATCTCTGTGCGCTTGGGAGATAATCAGGTACTGATCACGCCCTCGGGGTTGTGTAAGGGTCGCATGCATGCAGATGATTTACTGCTACTAGATTGGGATGGAAATGTGGTTGATGGAAAACCAGGCTTGAAATCATCTTCTGAGACCCCTATGCATTTGGAAGTGTACAAACAGCGCCCGGATGTGCGTGCCGTGCTGCATGCCCATCCTGTTTTCGCCACCACGTTGACCGTATCGGACTCGCCCTTTCCTGTGAACGTGCTCCCCGAAATTTTGCTTACCCTGGGCGATGTTCCGACAACTCGCTACGCGACCCCATCCTCTCACGATGACGCGGATGCCATCCGTGAGCTGATCCAAAAGCACGATGCCTTGCTGCTGCGCCAACATGGCAGCCTGACAGTGGGCAAAGACCTGGATGCGGCCCTAACTGCCCTGGAGCGCATCGAGCATGTCGCTGAAGTATTCTGGCGGGCGCAGATGCTGGGAAAGGTCAGCCGCATCCCGGAAAGTGATGTGGAGAAACTGCTCGAAGTTCGAAAACAATTTATGTCGGGGATGTAGATGTTCATCGTTAGAGCAACGACTGTCACTGATGAGTTGGTGGACGCCATCGCGGGCCTGATGCCGCAGTTGAAACTAAAGTATTCACTTCCCACGCGTTCAGAAATTGAAGCCCTGATTGGTTCAAAAACATCTATATTACTCGTCGTGCGTTCCCCAGATCAGCATAGCCCGATTGTGGGGATGCTGACATTGCTCGTCTATCGTGTGCCATCTGGCATACGTGCCCACATTGAAGATATTGTTGTGGATGAGGCAACGCGTGGCCAGGGCATTGGCGAGGCGCTCATTCGTTATGCCCTAAATGTTGCGCGAGAAGCTGGAGCGAATGGCGTCGGGCTTACCACCAATCCGCGCAGGGAGGCGGCCAATCGTCTTTACCAGCGGGTTGGTTTCAATCACTGGCAAACGAACGTTTATTTCTACGAGTTTTGAAATAAAAACAGGCAGGCCATCGGCCTGCCTGTTGCTTGCTGTAAGCACACTTACTTGTTCTTGTTTTTATCTTTATCTTTCCCCTTGTCTTTATCCTTATCCTTGTTTTTATTATTGTCCTTATCCTTGTTTTTGTCTTTGTCTTTGTCAGGGGCATTACCGTTATCCTTCGGTTGGGTTTGCCCTTCATCGCCTTGGTCTTCTTCCGCGCGGCCGGACATAATGTAACCTAGATTGTTTTTGGCTTTTTCCTGATCGCTCATGACAGCTTTGCGGAATTGTCCCCAGTTTTGTGGCGTGTTGCCATCTGGCAACGTAATTGCACTGTAATCCTTGTTTTGTTTGGCATCCAGTATGGCAGCAAAAGTTTCTGAATCACCTTCGAGGATATTGGTCATCCATAAAGCCTGCGCAATTACACCAAAGCCGATTCCGTCATCGTGGGAATCCATCACTGTTTCGTAGTCTACCCCTAGAAGATCAAAGAAGAAATCGGACAGTGCTGTACCGACCGGGTGCTGTGCTTCATCTGTTGTTTCATCAGGCGCTTCTGGAATTACCGCTGCAGGATCAATTTCAACGGGAGTGCCGATTTTGCTGCCGTTTTCAACCGGGCCAGTGCCGTCATCCATAACCAGACCCAGGGCGGTTGCATCTTGAAGGCTAAGCCTGATTGTTTGTATTCCCCCAAACTCATCAGTCAAAGTCACAACGACAGTCGTTGTATCTGTTTCTGTATCCGTTTCAAGCGCAATGCTTTCGATTACGCCTGTGACAGGAGTCGTGTCCTGTGTCATCGGTGCTGCCCCAACTGCAATGATTTGCGTAGCGAGTAAAATGGTTGCAAGCAAAGTACCGAACATGATTTTAGTACGCGACATTAGGAGCTCCTTTCCATATCTATTTACCATGACGTAATCATACTTGATAAGTTATCCTAGCAAAGAAAATTGGTTTGCATAATTGTAAGGTTTGAATAGGATAGTGGTCACCCTTTCAGATTGGATAGATACGTATCGGTCGCGTTTTCTAAATCTGCATAAGCGCCGCGGTAACTTTCCGGCAGCAAGGCCGCCAGACGATACATCATCTCGTCCACCATCTGCTGACGGACTTCTTTTGTGACACGTACGTTTCCGGGATCAAGTTTGAAGGGCTCACCCACTCGGATATGGAAATCTGTCCGCTTCAGACGCTTCAAATTGGATAAAAAAATTTCCCCACCCCAGTGCGCCATGGGTAATAGCGGTGCGCCAGTGCGTAAAGCTAGCGTAATGACACCTGGTTGTGCCTTGAGAAGCTTTCCGGTTTTGTTGCGTGTTCCCTCGGGTGCAATGACCAGGATTTCATCGTTCTGCAGTACTTGCAGGGACATACGCATGGCGTTCATATCGGCTTCCCCACGGCGGATAGGGATGGCGCCCCACAGGTTGAAAACCCAGCGTAAAAACCAACCATCCCAGGTTTCAACTTTGGCAAGGCCGGTCGTTGGGCGCGGTTGCAGGTGTGAATACAAGAGAGGCACTTCGATCTGGCCAGTGTGGTTTGAGTATGCTATGTAAGGTCCCTTTTTAGGAAATTTTTGCAAATCCGGCGCATCAATGCGGCACATAATGCTTGTCGCCAGCTTGACGGCATATGTAACGAACCAGTAAACAGGTCTCATTTTTGGTTACGCTCCGATAACTTCCAGTTGTTTTGGAAGGATTTCAACTGTCACTTCATGGCAGGCGTCATCTAGGATTTCGCCATCAGTCTGGATGGGCATAACTCCATGGGTGGCAGTGATCGTCACAGTGTGTGACTGTTTCATTTGGATCTCTGGCTGATTGACCTGCGTCCCCTTGAGAAAATGTGGCAGCAAGGTAAGCATACGTGGACGACTAACTTCCGCGGCAATGCAAAGGTCGAATAGGCCATCGTCTGGACTGGCGTTTGGAGCCGTCCAGAAGCCGCCGCCGATGCGTTTGCCGTTCATGATGGATACCAATAACGAGGGCATGTGGATAGTTTCATTATCCAGTTGAATTTTCAGGGTAGGGGCTTTGTAATAGAGAAAAATGTTTTGCAGCGCAGCGATCAGATAGGCCAAAAGTCCGCGAGTCCAGGTGATCTTCTCTGCCAGTACACCGCCAGCGGCGTCAAACCCAATGCCAACGCAGTTCCCAAAATAACGCCCGTCTGGGAAATTGCATCCTTTTAACAGGCCGATGTCTACCAGGCGGCGTGTATTGTGAACGATGGCCTGTATAGCATTTTCAAGCTTTATAGGTAAGCCCAGGCTGGCAGCAAAATCATTGCCAGTGCCAATGCTGAGTACGCCTAATGCAGGTTTTTTGAACCCGTCCAGACGGGCACGCATCAGGCCATTAATGATTTCGTTGAGGGTGCCGTCTCCCCCGGCTGAGACAACGACATCTGCATCCTGGCGGGCGGCGGTTTCGGCCAGTTCGGCGGCGTGCCAGGGTCGCTCGGACAGGAGTAGGTTGAAGTCCAGGTTGGAGGCGTGTAGCAGTCGTTCAAGGGTGGGAAGAATCTTTTTCCCGCGTCCACGTCCGCTGGCTGGATTAAGGATGACAGTCGTTTTCATGCAGGGGTTTCAGTGGTAATGATCTCCAGAGTAGCCGGAATGATTTCCATGCTGAGCTCCTGTCCTTCTTCACACAGAGTTTCCCCATCACAATGTGCAGGCAGGATGCCTTTGGTGGCCTTGACGTTGATCTTGTGGGTGCGTCCAGTAGTGACTTCGGGCTGGCTGGCCTGCGTGCCATTCAAGAAATGGGGAACCAGGCCAAAGATGCGAGGCCGACTGGGATTAGATACTACACAGAGATCGAAGTGACCGTCACTGGGATCGCCCTGGGGGGCCATGTAAAAGCCACCTCCCATGCGCTGCCCGTTCATAACGGAAACCATCAGGGAAGGCTGTTCATAGGAAGCATCGTTGTATGTGATTTCAACGGTTGGAGCCTTGAAATAGATGAAAACAGTTTGAATGACAGCGATCAGGTAAGCCAGCAGACCACGCGCCCAACGGATTTTGACAGCCACAAAGCCGACCGCGGCATCAAAACCAATGCCAACGCCGTTAGCAAAATAGCGGCCTTCGGGATAATCGCCGCCTTTTACAAGGCCAATATCAATTTTCTTTCGATGATTTTGTGCAAGCGTGGCAATACTCTCTTCGAGCGTACCACGCAATCCAAACCCATAGGCCATGTCGTTGCCGGTGCCGACGGGCAAGAGCGAGAATGCGCCGCCATTGAAACCGGCGGCGCGGGCGCGCATCATGCCATTGATGGCTTCGTTGGCGGTGCCATCGCCGCTGGCTGTTACGATCACATCATAACCGTCTTTAACAGCTTTTTCCGCGATTTCGGCCGCGTGCCAGGGGTGTTCTGTGCTCACCAGATCAAAGTCCAACCCGTGTTTCTGCATGTTAGCTTCGATAACAGGAATGACCGTTTCTGCGTATCCGCGCCCGGATGTTGGATTAACGATGACCAGATACTTCATAAATGCCACTCCTTATGCAAATTTTGATGAGTTTATCACAAATTTAGAATCGAAAAACGGGCGATCTATTCCAATCGCACCTACCCTTTCTCAATTGAATAGGTTATGAGTCAAGGCGTTGTGTGCGGCGGTACGCAGCGGGTTTCCCAGTTTGCATCTGACTCAGCGCATCCATCAATTCATCCATCGTGAATGTGCCGGTGTGCTCCAGTACATTTTTTAACGCGCCTAAATGCTCACACAACTCTTGCATTTGCACCTGGAAATCATCAAAGGTTTCAGGTGAGGTGTGGTTGCGTAAATTCTCGCTGGCCTCATGCGCCTGGTCTACGGCTTGCATGGCGTTTTGGATTTGTTCTACGATCAGGTCCCAGTCCGTCATTGCGTGCTCCTTTCTCGAACCGGACACCATTTATTTCCCCATTAAAACAATAGCACGTTATGGTTTGGATTTCAAGTAGTCTTCTGGCGTATCCAGGTCTTGTAGGATGCTATCGTTTTCCACTGCTACATAATGGATTTCGTCCGCGTGACGATTGAGAAAATCGCGCAGGGAATCAGGGGAATGCATGCGTTGAATCTCATCCCAATGCTGGCGTGCTACCAACCAGGGATGCCCACGCCGCATCTGGAAGCTGGGGACGCCGATAGATGCCCCGCTCTCTTGATAGGCCTCTACAACGAGTTGCACGCTTCTTTCCTGAACCTGTGGCTGGTCACCAAGACCAATCAGTACAGCCTCTACTTCGGGCTTCAATGTCGTTAATCCAGCCTGGACAGAACTCAGCATCTCGCCTTTTGCATAATTTGGATTGAACACAGTCTTTGCCAAGTTGCCGATCAACGTTTCAACTTGCTCCCTGACCCCGCCAGTGACAACCAGAATATCGTCGATGCCAGCAGCTTTATACGTGGTGATGACAGTTTCAAGTATAGTCGTATTACCCCAGGGCAGCAGCATCTTAGGCTGCCCCATACGTATAGACTGGCCTGCAGCCAGGATGATGGCGGTGATCATTCCAATAGATCCTTCAACCGTTGATAGTGCTCCGGCGTGTCCACATCTAATAACATGGCATCGTCGTGCCAGGGCAGGTAGCTGACTTTGTGCTTGGAAAATATTCCACGGCCGCCCACATCGCCTTCCAACTTCATCAGATCAGGAAATGTGACGCGGTCGAACAATACCGGATTGGCACGCTGGTCAAGCACCATCGGTGCAACGATAGGGGCCAGCGTTGAGGCGTGTTTTTCGACAAGTGCATGCAAGATAGTTGGCGTGACCTGTGGCTGATCTGCTAGCAGGAAGATACCCCCTCCCGATCTTCCCCATTTTCCAACGGAAAATGGGGAAGATGGCGCGGAGCGCCGGAGGGAGCCAAGTCCCGCCCTTATCGAAGTAGCCTGCCCACTCTGCCACGCCTCGTTCCGCACTATCTGCACGGGTAGCTTGTCTAAAGCGGAAGCAACTTCACTGGCGTGCGAACCGGTTACTACGATGACAGGGGATAAGCCAGCCTCCAGCGCCGACTTCGCCACCGCGCGGACGAACGGCTCACCGCACCAATTAAGTAACTGCTTGGGTTGGCCGAAGCGAGTCGAATCGCCTGCTGCCAGAATGATCCCTGCAATGGGTTCATGGACCGCATGAATTTGTTCATTTTTCAAGCTTGCGACGATGACAGAATGATAAACAGGCAATAATTTTTTCGCGATGGTGTTTGCCTGCGCCTGTAATTCTGGTGTCTCTGCCTGATTGAGTAATGCAACATGACGCGCAGCAGCAGGGATATTTTTTAGCCCGCCTTTGGGATGGGTCAGCACGCGTGTGAGCGCTTCAGGCGTGATAGTTTCTCCCATTTTAAAACCGACCAAGTTTCCGAAAATTTTGTACCGGTGGACGATTCCATCTTTAAGTGGTTTTCCCAGACCTGTGAGACCTGCGACCTGGACAACCAGATCGACAAACTCAGGGATTGGCGGTTCATGCTTGGCTGGGGCTTTCAGTGGTTTTTGGCGCGAGCCGTCTGCTTCAATCAGGAGGGGAAAGGAATTATTTTCGCAAACTTCGCGTAACCATGACAATGTTTTACCGTTAATCGGCTCGGTTTTGTTATCTTTGATCTCGCCTGTGACCAGCATAACACCGCCCCAATTATGTTCTAGCGTTGCCAGCGGCGCAGGTAAATTTGCAACGATGTGTTTATCGGCTAACGGGATTTGCCATGCACCAAGATGGGTGGTTGCCGTGATGATAACTGGTGGATTCAACTCCCGCGCAAGCTGGAACAGTGCAGTGCTCTTGCCGCCCGCGCCGACAAATGCCACACTAGAGGCTGGGGGAAGACGAAGCGCCTGGGCAAGGTTCATTGATTTTCGCTACGGCACTTGCTTGTTTTTCTAGACACTCCCAATGATCCCGCTGGAAGTTTCTAGCTTGCTGCCGCTGATTTTCCACCACAGCAAGCCGCCCAGCGCGCCAAACCCTGACATAAGCGCAGCATCAAATACCACCAGACAAGCGGTACTGAGTACTATAACTGTCCAATAGTATTCTGCAATTTGTGCCGGGCCGCCAGCCGGAAATCCCATTTGGACGAGCATCCTGGCGGTACCCTCGGGCCCAACCAATACGCTGTTGAGCACGGCGCCAAAAATCTGGCCTAATAACATGCCGATACCGCCCATCAGGCCAGCCAGTGTGCCAGATTTTATAGAGCGGTTTTGTTCACCGGGTTTGTCGAACACGCCTGCCAGGTATCCTGCCAGCAAGCCGAATAATAATGTCAGGCACGGTACACAGATCGGACTGATAGTGATTGCCGCGCCAAATGAAAACAGAAATGCTATTCCTGCTGCGATCAATCCGGATTTCTTCATCGTCATCTCCTCTCAGATAAAAGATTGATTCCCATTATTGCTCAATCTTGAACGACAAAAGGTGCGTAATCAAAATGAAATTCGCTTAATTCCGCGGGCGGCTCAGGGATAGGATCCTTCCAAAACACCGGACGAATGAACCCTTCGTCCCTGTTCAAACCTAAAGCATACTGCCACTCCTGACGGCAAAATTCCGATTTGCTAGAATTTTCGGACCAGAATAACTGAAATATATTTGCCCGTTCGATCATGCGCATCAACCCTGCGTTCCATCTCTGGCCGGAGCGTAGAGTTTCAAAATCGATCAGAATGTTATGCCCCAGGGCTTCATATGCTGTTTTGCAGTTTTTGACAATGTCAGTGTCACGGTGACTATAAGAGATGAATATGTCATCTTGATGATATATCCTGGCACTGACCTCCTCGCTTTGCACGGAACCCGGGCCTGTTTCATTGAAGAGTATGCCCATCTTTAGCGTTCCAACAATCAACGGACCGACGTAGAGCGTAACCTGGGCATTCCCTGCCATATCCGCCAGGGACGCGTCAGCCCGCAGCCGGAATTCAGCACGGTGCTGGTCTTCGAGCCATTGAAAGGTGACGCTCTCCGGGTTGAACATGACGCCCTCGCAAGTGGGCACAACCGTGATGTCCGTGCCGCGCGCCAGTTTGGTTGTCGAAGGCTTGCTCTCGCGAATCTCGCCGATTTCATCCTCGAACTTGCGCGCATCCTTGCGGACAGCTTCCAATACTGACGGCACATATGTGTATATCAACAGGGTGTGCCACTTCTCAACCGTTATTTCTTTGGGGTAGAACGCCGAAAAGTTGACATCTTCTTTTTCTGGTTTCATCTCTTCAAAAACAGACTTTTTTTGCGCCCCCGTTGCATCTTCGAAACCAAAACCCCTCGAGCTGCTTTTTGTGTCCATCATCGTTCGAACTGCAGCGAAGCCATCTTCCAACGTATCGTGAATGGGCAGTACATTTGGCGAAAAACCAGTTATGGACAAAATATCGCGTATCTGCTCCGAAAGCCCGGTTACAGCCATGTGCGCATTCTGTGCTTCACAGCGGCGATAGAGATCCATCAGCAGATGCAGCCCCGCGCTGGAAATGTAATCTACCTCCGAAAGATCGAGGATCAGATTACTTCCATAACTCGCAAGAGACAGGAACTCAATTTCCACTTTTCCACGAGCTGATCTGTCCAAGGCGCCTTTTAGACGGACAACTGTGACATCTTCAATACTTTCGATTTGAATATCCATGAGAATTCCTTATTCGGTATATGCTCCTAAAACAAGGCAGGCATTCTGGCCGCCCAAGCCGAAACTGTTTGAAAGCGCTACTTCTAAGTCCAATTTGCGAATCTGGTTCGGGACATAATCGAGATCACATTCGGGATCGGGCATCTCCAGATTTATTGTCGGATGCACGATCTCTGCTTCCAGAGATTTGATACATGCAATCGCCTCCAGTGCTCCCGAGCCGCCCATGCAATGTCCGATCATGCTCTTTGTGGAACTTATCGGGATTTGGTAAGCCCTTTCGCCAAAGACACGCTTAATAGCTTTGGTTTCCATCACGTCATTGACAATTGTACCCGTGCCATGCGCGTTGATGTAGTCTACATCTTCACGTGCACAACCTGCATCCTCAAGCGCCCACTGCATGGCGTTGGCTGCTCCTCTTCCCTCCGCATCGGGGGCCGCGCTATGGCCTGCATCCGATGAAGTAGCCTGTCCCAGCACCTCGGCATAGATGCGCGCAGAGCGTGTTTTTGCATGCTCCAAACTCTCAAGGATCAGGATGCCGCAGCCTTCGCCCATTACAAACCCATCCCGTTCGGCATCAAAGGGTCGGCTGGCGCGTTCCGGTTGCTGGCTGTACCTGTTGGCTAAAACCGTCATCGCTTCAAATGCCATCATCACATCTGGGTGAACCAGCGTATCGACACCGCCTGTAAGCATCAGGTCGGCCTTGCATGACCGAATCTGGTCGAGCCCTACTCCTATTGCCTGTGTGCCGCTGGCACAGGTGGCAGAGACTGTGTAAAAAGGCCCCGCCGCCCCACTATGCGCGCTGACGTAGTGACTGGGCATGTTGGGGAGACCATTGATCAACGCCGTCGGATTGATGCGCGCTCCTTTTAATCGATACCCAAGCGAACTTTCCAGTAAAAGTTCGAAACCCGCGTTGGCGGTACCCAGCGCAACCCCGCTGCGGTCACTGTTCTGTTGAATATCTTCGGGCGTCAGGTTGGAATCTGCCAGCGCCATTTTTGCAGCCGCCAACGCCAACAGGGAGGCTCGGGACATACGCCGGGCGTTCTTGGGATGGATCTCAAATTCGGACGGATCAAAGCCCAGTATCTCCCCGGCGATCTGCGTTTTCATCCCGGAAGCATCGAAGTTTTTTATCTCCCCGATGCCGGATCTCCCTGCCAGCAGTCCAGCCCAGAATTCCTTCAGACTGCCCAGGGATGTGATCGCTCCCAATCCAGTGACAACCACTCGTTGTTTTGGCATTTTATTTCTCCGATAATGAATCCAACATATGAATTATAGCCTTGATAACACTCTCGATATTATTTAGTACTTCTGACTCGGCCTGCTACCGCAGCGCAATAACCTGCTCACTTAGGTCATCGAGATAGGCTCTCATGCGGTAACGCGCCACAATCAATTCTGAATATTCTTTGCTGGTTTCAGCTCGTTTTCATCATTGGGATGATTGTACCCCTTCTATTATCACCGTTGATATTCATATTTGTGACGATACCGCTTGTATTCGATGAAAACAGGTTCTTTTCTTCTGTTCAGTTTTGTGCTTTAAT
>Ga0209536_100003064_pt1 | contig 27018 bp, 17 predicted proteins | sample DeeMarSeWOR28_12_FD_187461 | JGI IMG/M metagenome (GOLD analysis project Ga0209536, IMG submission 187461) | Marine sediment microbial communities from White Oak River estuary, North Carolina - WOR-2-8_12 (SPAdes) (version 2) | ecosystem: Environmental > Aquatic > Marine > Intertidal zone >... | reverse complement strand
CGCTTGCCATACTCTCCCCGGCACGGCGATCTTACAGCGAATTTCTATACAGGTTTCTCATGGCCCATGGAAGCCCGAATTATGGCCACAGTGGCATCTGCGCCATGCAGAAGGCCTTTGCTTTTTCCTATACGCTGGGCGCCCCTCCGCTGCCGGATGTTTCTAAAAGCAATCTTATTGTGATTTGGGGGAAGCAACCCGTTTTTTCCGGGAGTACACGCGGAAATTTGAAAGACATCCTCGATGCCAGGGCTCGCGGCGCAAAGATTATTTCAATCAAGCCGACCATGGAGCCAGATGTCGCAATTTCTGATCTCTGGATTCCTGTCCGACCCGGGACCGATGCGGCATTGGCGTTGGCCATGCTTCATGTGATTGTGAGCGAAAAACTTTACGATACGGATTTCGTTTCACTATGGACATATGGTTTTGAGAGGCTGGAAACCCATATCCGGAAATATCCGCCCGCATGGGCAGCCCCTATTACGGGCATACCCGGGAAAGACATTGTGGCGCTGGCGCGCACGTATGCGAACACCAGACCGGCATGCATCGATCATGGAAACGGCCTGGAGCATGCACCTTCCTCCAACAGTGCCGTCCGGGCCATAGCAATCTTAATGGCCATCACCGGGAATCTGGATCGTCCAGGAGGCGATATTTTCCCTGCCGGTAGCGACAGGGCGCGTCCGAAGAGCGCACATTTACCGGACCGCTATACTCACGAGTGGGTGGACAAGCTGGTTGCTCCCGAATTCCCGAGACCCTTTCAGCCTTTTTTTGAAGGAACATCGTCGGCCTATTATAAAATTCTCGAAAGCGTTCTTACCGGAAAGCCCTATCCGGTTCGATGCATTGTCGCTCCGGGAACCCAGCCGGCCGTCAGCACACGCGGTACCAGGCAGGTTCTGGAAGCTCTCGAGAAACTGGATTTCTACGTGGTTGTTGATGTCATGCGCACGGCGGATATGGATTATGCGGATGTGGTAATCCCCGTTGCCACCATGTACGAAACCGATCATCCTTTCGAGTGCATGTCCAATTGGATAATGGCGCGCCGGAAGGTTATTGAGCCGCTCGGTGAGTACAAATCCGATTATGAATTCTGGATCGATCTTGGTGTTAAGATGGGGTACGCCCAGGATTTCTGGGACGGCAGCATTACCCGCTGTATGGATGATTTGCTCGAACCCCTGGAATTGACCATGGATATGCTGCGATCGAAACCGACGGGGATCGTCTTTCCGCCTAAGCCTCCGGAATACGAGAAATATTCCCGTGTGTTTGCGCGGCCCAGCATGCGTTTTTCAAAAGCGCCTTATTTGCCGCAGGGGAAAGTGGCGATTTACAATACCACCTTTGAAGAAAACGGATTCGAACCGCTGCCTGTATGGGTCGAGCCGCCGGAGAGTCCGACAGGCACTCCCGAATTGCTCGGAAGATATCCGCTTGTCTTCTCTGATTTTCATACCTCCAAAGTCTACAACGCCGGATGGCTCCGCAATGTACCTTCTTTAAGAGAAGTGCTGCCGTATCCAACGCTGCAGATACATCCTGAAGCAGCCGGCGAACGGGGAGTTCAGGATGGAGACTGGGTGATAGTGGAATCGCCGCACGGAAGTATGAAGATTAAAGCCCAGGTCAACGCCGGGATACGGCCCGACACGGTTATGGCCCTGCACGGATGGTGGCAGGGCTGCGAGGAACTCGACATGCCCGGTTTCCCGCTGCTGGAAGAAGGTGCGAACACTAACAGCATGTACAGCGTCGATTCCGAAAAGGCCTATGATCCGCTGGTCACTGCAATGTCAAGCCAGACGCTTGTACAGGTTAGAAAGACATAAGACGGGCCCTTTGGCTCCCCGCCAGCGGGAGGAGTCAGGAATTATTATGGGAGAACAATACGGCTTTTACATTCACACAGACCGATGTGTCCAATGTCATGCCTGCGAATTGGCATGCAAATCATGGAACGGCCTGGAGCCCGGTGTTCGCTGGCGCAAAGTAGTTGATATCTGGTACGGGCAGTTTCCGAAGGTCAGAAATCTGACCGTTTCGTTTTCCTGCATGCATTGTGAAAGGCCTACATGTATGCATGCCTGCCCGGAAAAAGCCATATCCAAGCGGATGGAGGATGGAATTGTCACGGTCGACCCTCAAAAATGCGTCGGTTGCCGAACCTGCGAATCTGCGTGTCCCTTTCAAATTCCTCAGTACGGCAAAAACGGCATCATGCAGAAGTGCCATATGTGCCTGGATAGAGTGACCCAAGGCTCAGAGCCGTCCTGTGTTGCTACATGCCCCGGGGAAGCGCTTCAGTTCGGAACGGTGGAAAGCCTGCTTAAGGTATCGGCTCTGAAATCCGGCAACAGATTGCCTGCATCAACAGTTCCCTGCCTGATTGTTTCAGGGAAATTCACGGGATCGGCGATCTTAAAAATGTTTGACAGGAACAGATCGGCCTGAAAATGCGGGTTTTTAAACACGTACTTCTTCTGCCTTCACCCGCTTTTCATTTCAATATGGAGTTAGGATCAATTTCCATGGGCTTCCAACTTTCATTATCAATCTTTTTTCAATAGTAGTGGGCAAACTCAATAAAGAGGGAGGCATCGTTATGAGACTGTGTGCATTAACACTTGGGTTTATGTTGATGATCGGTTTTGCTTTTGGTGCGGATATTGACGGAAACTGGACCGGTACAATGGATATCATGGGCCAGCAAATAAAAGTCAGTTACACGTTCAAGGTTGATGGGGATATTTTAACTGGAACTACAGCCGGGCAGGATGGCCGGGAATTGGAGATCAAGAACGGCAAAATCGAAGGCAGCAGGATTTCTTTTACTGTTGATGTGGAATTAAGCGGGCAGGCTATGACGATCTCTTATACAGGGATTATAGATGGCGATCAAATAAAAATGAGTCTGGATGCGGGCACTGGTCAACCCATGGAGTACGTTATTAAAAAGGTCGAATAATCGAGATAATCTGTCGGGTGTTAGATTAGATCGGCAAGATTTCGAGAAAATTTGAGATAACACCCTACTCGACCTCGGAGGAATAGGAGAAGTCTTCCCGATTGAGAACCTTTTGGGGATCGCAAAGTCGCCCTGAAGTTCCTTCCGGACATATTTATCGATGACCGAAAGAGAATGGTTATTAGGAGTATACTGTTTATGTGAAAGGATTTTGTAGCATTATATGTTTCAAATTGGAGATGTGGCTATGAAAGAAACCCATGATGACGTAATCCGGGGAAAGAATCTTCCACGAGTTGGACAAACCGTCCGCAGCAGGAAATACGGCACACTTTGGAGAGTCACAGAGAAAAGGGAAGTCTGGCAAGACACTACGGATGATCCTGAGACGGGGCAACCGCGTTTATTGCCTGCAATATTTCTCACCTATGCGCAAATCAAAAAGGGGAAGCCCCCGGGAGCGGGTAAAAAGCTAGGGTATGCCTATACTCTGAATGACAATACGTTTGAAGCAAACTGGGAAATTGCTGATAAGGAATAGGTATGCCAACCAGAGGTATCGTTCGAAGTTGGTTGATGTTGCTTGTTCTTTGCATTTTCGGCCGCACAAGCATTCCCGTTTCAGCGCCATCCGAAACGGTGCAGTTGGACGATGCAGAGCGAATCAGCGATTGGCCGCAATTTCGCGGCCGGAATGTGGATGGGATTGTAAATGAGAAAGTATTCGATCAGGATCGCCCCGTCATCCTCGATCTCAAATGGAAGGTTAAACTCGGCAGCGGCTATTCCGGCATCAGCATAAAGAAAGACCTGGCTGTAACCATGTTCGATGATGGCAAATTCAATGTAATCGCCGGGTTCAATGCCGTAACCGGACAGGAACTTTGGAGGTTTCCCGTCAGCCCGAAGTATCGGGGTCACGATGGTTCATTCGACGGTCCGTTATCGACTCCCCTTATTTATAACAATCATACCATCGCACTCGATCCCTCCGGCCGCCTGTTAGCCCTGAACAATCTGGATGGAACGCTCGCATGGTCTACTGACCTGGTAAAGGATCACGGAGCAGTTCCGCCTCGCTATGGTTTTGCCACATCGCCCATCGTCGAAAAGGGCACCATTGTTCTGCAAATCGGCAGTAAAAAAGGCGCAGTCGCAGGTTTTGATCCCGATACCGGCAAGCGCCGATGGATCACCGGGAATGATTTCGTCGACTATCAGAATGCTGTGCCAATAACGCGCAACGGCGATCGCTTTGTTCTCTCAGCCGGGGCCGAGGCGATCATGGGAATTAATCCGTCCTCGGGAGATCTGCTGTGGCGGTATGATCATGGGGGCGGAGGATCTCGCGGTATTTGGTGTATGGTTCCTGTCCTGGCCGGTGCAGACCGTGTGTTCCTTGCATATAAGAATGACTCTTCCGCTCTTATCGCGCTCGATGGCCGGAACACAAACGTCACGGGAAGACAGGTTTGGGAAGAGCGAACGATCCGCAACAGCTATAACGTAGCGGTTTACCATGAGGGCTATCTTTACGCATACAGCAGTCGATTCCTTACCTGCGTCGATACGGCCACCGGAAAAGCGATGTGGAAGTCCCGCCAACCCGGGGATGGATTCCTGATTCTGGTTGATGGGCATTTGATGATCCTGACCAAAGAGGGGAGCCTTCACGTCACCGCGGCCAGCCCCTCGGGATACCACGAAGTGGCGCGACTGGACTTGTTCAGCGATCTGTCCTGGACGCATCCGAGCTTCGCGGATGGAAGCATTTTCGTGCGCAGTATGGGGGAGATGGCACGGGTTGATATTCGCTCCGGAGCTGTGATTCGAACCGCGGAGGCAGATGCCCCGGTCGATGGTGTATTTCAGGCTTTTCTGAATGACGTGAAAGCGGCGACCCATAAGAAGGAGGTGGTTGATCGCTTCATGGCTGCCCAATCGGAATTTCCCATTATCGAAGGCGAAAATCATGTGCATTTCCTGTATCGAGGAGAAGCCGAGGACATGGCTATCGGGGGCGACATGATTGGTGCGCGACAGGAAGCACCCATGACGCGAATCGAAGGCACCAACCTGTTCTACTACTCGACCGAACTTCAATCTGATGCGCGGGTAAGCTACCTCTTTTTTCGCGATTATAAAGACGAGCTTCTGGATCCCCTGAACTCCAAAACCGCCAGATCCACCATGTGGGGCCCGGACATGGAACTTCAGGTTCGCGGCACGGAAAAACAGCTTTCGTGGCTGGCAATGCCCCATTGGAAACATCCATCCCACCTCGATCCCCCGCCGGCCGGAGTTCCACGGGGGCGCGTAGAAACCCATGAACTTCGAAGCGATATTTTCGGGCTGACCCACTCCATTGCTGTTTACGTCCCCGCCGGTTACGACACCAGTGTTGATCGATATCCAACAATCTATCTTCATGCCGGATCGGACGCCCTTGAGCGCGGCGAATGGACAAATAGTCTGGACAATCTAATTCAAAAAACGGTTGAGCCGGTGATCGTGGTTTTCATCGACATCGGTGTGGGTGATATTTTTATCCCTCGGGACGAATATGGCGAGGTCTGGGCGAAAGAAATCGTTCCCTTTATCGACAGCACCTACCGAACGAGTCCGGTAGCGGATGCAAGGGCCAATGCGGGGGGCGGGGATGGTGCTTACGATGCTCTTTACTGCGCTTTCAAGTACCCGAAGCTGAGCTCGAGAATTGCCATCCAGTCTCTTCACATGGGGGATTTCGGGCGAGAGCGTATTGAACCGCTGGTACGAACTGCTGAGGAGCATCCGCTTAAGATATACATGGAGTGGGGTGTTTATGATATGCGCAGTCCGCAGGAAGGATGGGATATGCGGGAGAACTCGCATAATTTGGCAGATTGGCTCCGCGGCCGCGGCTATGATGTCGTCGCCCGTGAGGTGCCGGACGGCACCGGCTGGCCGAGCTGGAAAAACCGCAATGATGCGGTTCTGCAAAGTTTGTTTCCAGTTTGGTCGGAAGAATTGAAACGACGGCTTCCGGTGGATTGATTCCCGGAATCTCAGGCTCCTTTTAAATACAGCGGTATTGACGTGACACAATTTATTTTTGTAACCTTCCACGTCGATGAATCAGCGGACAGAACTTACAATGCCGTTTAAAACCACGGCCTATGGCTGTGCGAGCCAGGAAGACTATACCGGTCCAGAGGGGATCATTAGACAATTTTATCAAGGTTTCCCGTTCCCCGTTCAGGGTTTTATAACGGGAAACGGGGAACGGGAAACTGGAAACGAAACATTTACAATTGCCGATAAAGTCTCGTTTTGCGAGGGGCTCAGCTTTGCTGAGATTGGCCGAAGCCACGTCTTCAAGACGTGGTAGATTACTAAGGCAGGTGGAGGTGTTCTTGGACAAAAGTCAAAAGAAGTGGCACTTACGATTTCTTTGTATATTCATTGCTATCTCTGCATTTGCCGGCGCACAGGTACAGGAACAACGTACTCCCGGCCGAATACTGCCCCCGGAATACGCGGGCATATTGCTCATGGAATCACGTGTCAAGACGGAGCAACCGGCCAAAACTCTCCAGTTTATGGGGCTCAAAGACGGTGATATCGTCGCTGATGTCGGATGTGGAAACGGCTTCTTCACATTGCGCCTGGCAAAGGAGGTCGCACCCCATGGAGTTGTTTTCGCTGTCGACGTTCAGCAGGGTATGCTCGATCAACTCGCCCAACGACAGAAAGAGGCGAGCATTTCCAATGTTTATCACATCCTTGGCCGGTATGAGGATCCCTTGCTTCCGCCGGGTAAAGTTGACTGGATTCTCCTTGTCGACGCCTACCACGAGTTCAGCAACCCGGAAGCCATGCTCGCCCGAATGAAAGAAAGTCTTGCCCCCGGTGGCCGTATTGCTCTCATTGAATACCGCGGCGAAAAAGGCCCTGCCAAGAGCCAATTTCCGATGCCTCGCGACCACGCGATGACCGTTGACGAAGTCATGAATGAATGGCCTCCCGCTGGATTCGAGCTCGTAATCCGCGTTGAATTTCTGCCCACGCAACACCTTTTCGTGTTCAAGAACGCCGACGACAAATCGCGCCCCGCGATCCGCAAACTCACCATCGAAAATACGCCGAACGTCTCGACATTCGACAACAGGGTCTACTTCGCCGGTCAACCCAACGAAGAAGCGCTCAAGCAATTTGCAGACTTCGGCGTCAAGACTGTCATCAATCTTCGCACCGGTCAAGAACTGGCCGGTCTCGGTTTCGATGAAAAAACCGTCGTTGAAGAAGCAGGTATGACGTACATGCATGCACCGATGGGTCGTGAAATTCCCGATGCATCAACGCTGCAGAAAATTATGATTGCCCTCGACACTGCCAACGATGCCCCTGTTCTGCTTCACTGCTCCACTTCGATGCGTGTTGGAGCCATCTGGTCGATCTTCGCAGGACGGCAAGGAAACCTGAGCGTCGACGAGGCAATCGCCGAAGGAAAAGACGCCGGAATGAACGCCTCAATGTTCGAAACGGCTGTGCGCGAAGTACTCTCGAAACATTGATCCGCATTTCTGAGTCGGCACACTAGGACCTGAAGCTCAGCCGGATTCCGGCCGTTTCTAAAATTCTGGTCCAAATGTAAGGTAAAAATGGGTTCTGCCCCCATTTCCAAACCCTCCGGTTATACGCAAGGGCCCAAGCATGGTATTGAGAGCCAACCCGATTCCGGCACCATGCAATCCTGTACCACCTAAAAATTGGTCAACGCCGGTATTGAGGAATGTCGTCAGATAGGCGCTTTTAACAAAACCGAGAGAAGGATTGTAAATCCGGTGCCGATATTGAATCCCTAGAACCGCCACCTGGTCGCTCAGAATCTCGTCACGATCGAATCCCAACAGCGGATAGGAACCTTTTTGGGAAAAGCTGTATCCACCGACATAAAAACGGTCGTAAAAAGGTGCATCGTACTCAGCAAAACCGGCCATCAAATTAATTCCCAGAGTGGATTGTTCCGAAATGGAGAAGTAATCTTCCAATTCCAGTCGTACCTTGAAATAGTCGAAATCTCCTCCGAATCTCCTCCCCTTCGTATCGGCCTGTAACACCAGATCCATTCCTCTGGAAGGGAATTCCCGGTCGTCAAGAGAGTCGCGGTTAATGCGCAGGGTGAATCCTCCAAGGCTTTCAGTCTCCAACCGGCTTCTGCCTGCAGCCCCGCCGATGATGCGCACATTTTCCAGGCTATAACCGGCGGCAACTTCCAGCTGCTTCCAAAAGATGCTGCCGAACATAATCTGCCCTCCGAGGCGTTTTTCGGTATAGCCGTCAACCTGTTCACGATCCAGAAAATCCAGACGTCCACGGCGGCTTACAAACGCTTTTGTTTCGACAAACAGAAATGGGAGTATCGAAGGAGTGTAACGCAATTTCGCAGAATGTTCTTCCAGTCCTCCAAACTGGCTCGTGAACGTCAGACTGGTGGGCGAATGAAACAACTGGCGGGTTGTGAATTCTGCCAGGGCCACGAATTCATGGTCGTTGTCATATCGAATACCGGCGTCCAATTTCAGCATGGAGGTTTCTTTCACTTTGAATATCAGGCGATAGCGGTCTCCGGTTATATGCTCGAGATAATAATCGACGCTGTCATATAGTTGAGTGGCGTAGAGGCGTTTCATATCACCGGTCAGTACGGTAACATCCATAGGCTTTCCGGGACGAACCCGGATCTCTCTTTTCGCCTGGCGGGTAGAGACGTTCCTCAAACCCTCAAACTTCACGGAATCTATAATCCTCACTTTTTTTGTGGACATCGGAGGATGAGGGCGCGGCGGGAGGCCGGCCTCCAAGGTCTTTTTCTTTATTTCCTCCAAATGCCTTTCAGCTTCCTCTTCTCCCCGCTTTACAATCTCGTCCATGATGGGGAAATCGTCGAAGACGAAGCCTTCCAGGTCGGGCCTTAGAATTATATCGGCCAATGGTTCAGTCTCTTTCATATTCCCCTGTATCTGAAGGCCGAAGGCTTGGTTGACTACATCGATCACATCCCTGACATCATCCGCTTTATATAAGGGGGAGGATACATTGACGGCAATCAGAATGTCAGCTCCCATGTCGCGCACTACATCGGTAGGCAGGTTATTCGATAGCCCACCGTCAACGAAGAGTGTTCCGTCCTTTTCCACAGGAGTAAAGAACAGGGGCATAGCAATGGAAGCGCGCAAGGCCTCGGTCATGCTTCCCTCGCGAAAAGCCTCGGGTTTGCCAGTGATAAAATTGGTGGCTACTGCACGAAAAGGAATAGGAAGCTGATCGAAGTTGTAATGAGCTTCCAGCATGGGCTCGGTTGTCAGCTCGTTCAGGATCTCCCTCAGCTGCTGTACTTCCCAGAGGCCGCTCGGCAGTTTAGGAATTCCCTTGTGAAAGGAAAGCTGAATCTGACGCCCGGAATTCTTTCGTTCAGAAAAAGGAGCAAGACTTCGCTCCGGTGCGTTGTTGAAAAACTTCTCCCAATCCTGCTGCATAAAAATTGTTTCTATCTCGGACGGAGAGTATCCCAGGGCGTAGAATGCTCCCACCAGCGCGCCGAAACTAGTGCCAGCAATGCAATCGATGGGGATCTTCTCCCGCTCCAATACTTTCAGAACGCCTATATGAGCAGCTCCCCGGGCGCCACCTCCGCTCAAGACCAGGCCGACTTTCGGTATATGTGACCGGCTGCTCGGAATCCAATCGAATTGAGCGAATAGTGCGGAAGGTCCGAGGAAGACCAAAATCAGGGCACAGAATATGGATATTTTAAACCGACTTGCTGATCGATGCATATTCAAACACCAAGAGAAAAGGTTTGGATTGATGGACGTATTAAACAAAAATATTATAAGCCTTTTGTTTTAATCTTCAGGATAATTTTATTTGTATCTTTTTTGTTTGAATCATTGTCCATCTGCTCTCTTGTCGCCGATCTGAACACGACACCGAATCCAAAACACATAGTGTTCGTTAGGCGGGGTCTTCTACCCGATTCCGTGGGTGTATGGATATTTCTCTTACTTCGAGATTTTGCGGATGCTTTCGATATGTTCCAGCATCCGCTCAAGCCACTGGTCGCCGTCGCCTCTGAATCCGCGTTCTTCGGATCGTATGATCCCGGTTGCATCCGCAATCCATGTTGTAGGGATCCCGATCGGTCCGGCAAATTCCTTTACAAAAGAGTTGGCGTAAAGAGACGGGAATGAAAGATTGTTCTCTTTGAGAAAGGGTTCAACCAGGCTCTTATTCTCATCAATGTTCAATGTGACAACCAGAATATCGCCGCGATCTTTGGTTTGCTCATACAGCTTCTGAAGGTGCGGCAGTTCCCTGCGGCAGGGACCGCACCATGTCGCCCATACATTTAAGAGAGTCGTTTTGCCTTTGAGTCCGGCAAGCGTCCATTTTTCCCCATGCTGATCCGACAATGAGAAGTCGGGGATCGCTTGTTTTTTCATCGCCTGTCGGGGAACGCTAGGAAGTTGCGGGCTCGGCCTGACCTGAACCGATTGAATCCATTCTTCCCACCCCTTCTGGGTACCTCCTGTTTTCTTCCAGAGGCGATTGCCGATGGCCTTCCTTTTCTCCATATCCGTGACATCGGCTAATAAAACGGGATTCCCGTATAGGATACGAACAGAAGACTGAAGGTATTTGAGAGCGTCGTAATACCGTCCTTCCGCCTCAGCCAGTTTCGCCCATGCTTCATAGTATTTCGATTCGTCGCCTGGGAATTCTCGAACAATGGAAGTCTCCAGTGAATTGAAGATATTCTGCGGTCGATCAGTGGGATCCGCTGCCATAACTTTTTTGAATTTCTCGATTTGACTGGCCTTAATTTCATCAACTTTTTTACGCCTTCCTTCAAGCGCGATTCCCCAATCGGCCAGGATCTCTCTTGCCTGAACCATTCGGCCTTTCCTGGTATGGACCGTGACGAGAATCGATCCGGCGTTTGTCGTAGTCGTCCACAGCCTGTTTTCCGCAGTCAGGGCATTTTCGGATGATTCCATAAGGTCGGATTGTTGAACGCTACCGGGAGGCGTTTGGGATTGCTGCGCCATCAATTCCTGAATAAGGGATTGGATGCGGTCCAGCAGAATGTCCCGATTGGCCCAGGTCTGCAGCACCATCAGGGCCGGTTGGATGTACGTACTGCTTCGCGCGCGACGTGCCAGCGCCAGAATTCGGCCTCCCTCGTATATGAGAGTTTCGTTTGATGTACCCGGTATGGATGCGAGGGCTTTGAAGCGGGGTTCCAAAAGCGGCATGTGTTCAGGAATCCGGGCCTGCCACTGGTCCAGAAATTGCAGCTGTTTTATTAAATATACCGTTTGTTCTTCCGCTCCGGCTGTTGGGAAGGGCCGCGGATTTGCCTGCGACCATTCCGCTCTTGCCCGAGTAAAAAGTAGGAAGCTGTCTATTGATGAGAATTGTGAGTTGCGCTCGAGTAATTTATCCAGCGCAGCCTTATCGCCGATCTGATTGTATCCCTGAATTATGAGGGATCGTGCTGTCGGGAATCGACTGGGGTCCAGTCCTTCGAGAAATTTCAGGTCTTCTCGGATACGTTCCCTGCACGCTTCAATTTCCCCGGGAAGCACATGTTTCAATTCCAGGCGCCAGAGGTAGGAGTAAAGAGGCAGCAGGATTTGATCCGCCTTGCCGGAAAGACTCTGCCGCAACGACTTCATGTAGCCTGCCAGGACGTCCGACCGGTCCAGTTGGAGTGCAATGCCGGCGACGCGGATTTCCATCGTATTGGGGCAGAACGACAGATAGGTTTCGATATATGTTCGCTGTTTCTCCCGATCGAGAAATTTCGGATATCCATACAGGATTCCAAGGGTCATCCAGGCCGTGGGAAAGGACGGTGTTTTGCGGGTTATTCTTGTGAGGATCCTGATGGATTCGGCCGTGTCGGTATGAATCAGGGCATATGCATAAAGGTAAGCAGCCTGGGGATTGTCGGGATGATGCTCATATTCTTTTTTGAATTGTGCGATGACCGTCTGGTCTACTTTGCTGACGGGCATGCCAAGGCTTCGAGATGGTGGATAGGAACCGCCGGTTTTTAGGTCTATGTATTCGCGTTGTACCCAGAAATTGTCCGGATATCGCGCCAGTAGGTATTCAATGTTGCTTCGATTCGCCTGCTTGATCACCTCCTGTATCCGTGGCGCAGCATCACAGGAATTGGATATGTCCGCCGCAGGCGCATGCGATGGAAGGGGCAGTAACAGAATGAAAAGCAAAACTGTATGTTTCATTTCTCTTTCCTCCCATGAAATTCGTTCCCCCACTCCGATATAACCGCTGAGTCCGGGAAAGATGGACGGCGAATCCGGAGGAATTCCAAATAGCCGGCCTAATATCGGATAAATCCATTTTGAGTTTCTATATTGTTAAAGCGCTGATTGAGTCTGGAAAATGCAGTGTCTGGGAATTTTTAATGGATTTCCGCCAGGCAGGAAACAAACATTTCCCTTTTTTATATTCGCCCCTATCCGTATATAATAGCCACCAGCGTTTCATTAAAATGTACAGAGCAGGAAATAGCAATCGGGCTGCATTTTACCGGGAGTTTGGACGCCGGGGATCGGCCAAGCGATTTCGCACTATTTTAGTGTTATATTTTCCAGCCGTGGCGATTGTTAAGGCTGAGTGAAGATCCGGAGGTTTTTAAGAAACATGAGCAAAACGACACCTGGAAACAGAGCTGCGAAGGAATATGCCGAAAGAGATAACAGAGTAAACGAAGCCATAGCCATGAAGGTGCCGGATCGGGTGCCGATCCAACTCTTCGTCGGCTACTTCGCAGGCAGGTATTGCGGCATCCCTTTTTCAGCAGCCTACTATGATGCCGAAAAATGGAGGGCGGCCAATATCAGAACAATAACGGAGCTTCAACCGGATGTTTACTGGGCACAGACTGCGGCTGTTTCCGGGAAAGCGTTGGAGATTCTCAGCCCGCTTCAATTTAGGTGGCCGGGTTTTGGTGTGGCTCCCAACTCCAGTCACCAGGCGATCGAACTGGAGCCGATGAAACCGGAGGAGTATGACGCCTTTCTCAGCGACCCCTCGGATTTTATCGTACGCTCCTATCTGCCGCGGGTCGTGGAATCCGCAGCGCCTATGGCCAAGCTGCCACCATTCCGTTCGCTGGTGACCAGCATGGGGATGGTTCGCTATCTGGCTCAATGCACCCAGCCGGATATAGCGGAAATGCTTGAAAAATTCCGCGAAGCAGGCGAATTACAGGCAAAGTGGCAGAGCCGGGATGTAAACTTCAATGAGGAAATGGCGGGGCTCGGTTTCCCCAGCTACAACACCCCCGCGATGATGGCCGCGGTACCCTTCGACATGATTTCCGACTTCCTGCGCGGTATGCGTGGTGCGATGCTGGACATGTTTCGCATTCCCGACAAGCTTCTTGAAGCCTGCGATGTACTTTGCAGACAAACCATAAGCATGATAAAGGCCATACCCGCTCCGGCAGACGGCAACGTCAAAAGGGTTTTTATGGCCCTGCACAGAGGTTCGGACGGATTCATGTCTCTACCGCAATTTGAGAAATTCTACTGGCCGACCCTCAAGAAAGTCATTCTGGCCCTGGTCGATGCCGGATGGACGCCGTGTCCGTTCTTCGAAGGGACATGGGACCAGCGCCTTGAATATCTTCGTGAATTACCCAAGGGGAAAGTCCTTTGTCATTTTGCAAAGACGGATCCGGAAAAGGCTAAGGCCGTCCTGGGCGGGCATCTATGTTTCATGATCGATGTTCCCGGCTTTCTTTTACAAACCGGCACCATCTCAGAGGTCGAAGACTATTGCAAAAACCTCATCAGGGTATGCGGTAAAGATGGTGGCTATATCATGACAGCCACGTGCCTGGACGAAGCCAGTCCGAAGAACGTGAAAGCCATGATAGACATTACCAGGAGGCACGGCAGATACTCCTGAGAACTTGTGTAATTTTCCCTAAATCAACTCTTTCTTTGGACTGCTATGGAAGAAAACAGGGTAGTTGGATATTCCTGGATAGTTTTCGCCGTTGTACTTTGAGTGCAGAGCGTTGCCCTGGGAATGGGCATGAACTGTATTCCGCCCTTCAACACTACTATTCAGAAGGAAATGGGTCTTTCGTCCACTCAGATCGGTTGGGCCTGGGGGATGATAGGTCTGGGCGCGCTGGTTTTCTCGGTTATAGGCGGGCTGATCAGCGATCGTTTCGGCGCCCGGTGGACCGGCTTTTTCGGATTGCTGCTCATGGCTTTCGTCGGAACGCTGAGGGGCCTGGTCCAGGGGTACAGACAGTTCCTCGCGACAATGTTCCTCTTCGGAATCGCCATCGGTCTTACTAGGCCTAATCTGCCCCGCGCGCTGAGCCAGTGGTTTCCCGCCAACCGGCTTGGGATGGTCAACGGGCTTGCGGCCGGAGGTGGAGCCCTAGGCGCGGCACTAACCATGGCCCTCAGCGTCAGCGTTTTCGCTCCTCTTGTGGGGGGATGGCGCAATGTCGTGGTCCTCCTGGGAATTATCTCTTTTTTCCTGGCTATTTCCTGGCTTGTCCTGGTGAGAGAAAGAATTTCCGGTGAACGGGTGAAACCCGACATCCCCGCGGTATTCAAAGGATTTGGCATTGTTCTGCGTTCCAAACCGGTTTGGATTCTGAGCATCGCAGCTTTTCTGCTGTTCGGTCATGCCGGTGCCTGGGTGAGTCATTTCCCCGGATTTTTTGAATACAAGCACCATATGTCAAGCTCCGCAGCCGGGCAGATGGTTTCTATCACGCTATTTGCCGGTGTTTTCGCAGCCATGTTCTTACCGACGCTGTCCGACCGTCTGGGATCGCGCAAGCCCGCTATTCTTTTGGCCTGCGTTGCCGGGGGCCTGTGCAACATGCTTCAGGGAAGCTTCCTCGGTCCGGTTCTGATCGTCATTCTGGTGATTATGCCCTTTGGAGTCGGAACGATCAGCCCGCTGATGATGACGATTCCTTTCGAATTAAAGGAACTTCCCCGCTCGGCTGCCGGTGCCGCCATCGGGATGATTTTTACCTTTCAGAATATCGGGACATTTATCTATCCGGTTTTTTCCGGAAAACTGATCGACTTGTTCACTCCCAACTACTATCCCTTTTTCGCAGCCCAGATGATGGCTTTTGCCGTTACTTTCCTTCTGGTTTGGCGACTGCTGCCCGAAACCGGGCCCGGTGCGAATAAAACCGGAGACGATAGAACAGCAAAACCATAGGTGAGACTATCCAAATAAACCACTCAGTGTTCATCAAAGAGGCTGCAATCTTAATCGACTACCTTGATACAATGTGCGGGCTAGGGATGAGTGATGGAAGTGTCAGGATCGGCAAATTAAGTAGCAGTAAATTCTAAGTCCCTAGTTAAATGATTGGGAGGGAGGATAAAACCGGCCTAGACTTCTGATCGGCCACGATTGTGGCCGATAATAATGAGGTATGGGGAAATACAGATTAATAATTGATCATGGATTGAGGCCTGCCCAGGAAAAATCCCTGACCATAATCGATTCCTATCGCTCGGAGCGCATTTAATTGATCGACATTTTCTATTCCCTCCGCGATCAACTTTGCGCCAAAACTGCGTCCAAGTACTACAATGGCCTTCAATATCTCCTGACTTATTTTGCTCCTTGAAACGGCACGAACCAGAGACTTATCAAGCTTTAAATAAGCAGGCTTGAGTTTGCTGACGATTTGCAGCCCTGAGTAGCCTGAGCCTACGTCGTCCACCGCCAGAGTCATTCCCATGTTTGTATAATAGGTCATTGCATCCTCGAACAAGCTCAGATTGTCGATTGCCAATTTTTCAGTGACTTCAATGACGATTCGATTAGGAGTGATTTTTGCGTGTTTCAAAGAATCTACAAGGTGATGTTTTTGAAATTCGGGATCATGCATGATGGGTGGAAGTGTATTGATAAAAATTTTGGTGTTTTCGGGAAGGCGATTGGATAAAAGCAAAGCCCTTTTGCGGCATATTCTGTCGAGTTCTACCTGTAAATTATGCTTGATTGCGGTATCGAACAGTAAGTCCGCAGTTGAAAAGGGAGTTCCCGGACCTCCGCGCGACAGGGCTTCATACCCTATGGGCATTCCGTCTTTTATGTCCAAAATGGGTTGATACAGCGTGTTTATATTTTCCTGAAGAATGAGCTCCTTCAATTGCTGCATACTTTCCATATCATCTACACTTTGCTGAAACTTGGCATGATGGCGGGCTTCACGGATGATACGCAGAATAATGTGGTGGGGATCCAAAATCGAATTGTTGATGCCCAGGGCATAGCCGATTGAAATTTGAGGCTGTTGTTTTAGATATGGCAAAGAAGTTCGTAACAATTTGGGTATCAGCTGCTCGATAAGACAGAGACGTAAAGTTTTGAGTAGCTCAAAGGAGATACATGTTTCTTTATGTCCAGGGCTCAGAAACAGCAGTAGATTAACTCCTCCGGGTTCTTCCAGTGTCAGGATATCTCCTTCGCGATATTCTTTTCCGGACTGCTCTAAAAGCAGAGTAAATAGCTGCTGGCGTATTGATCTGTATGTTTGAGTGCCGTACTGTTCTTCGATAGCATTGAACGGAGTAACATCTAGAAGTATTAACGCTAGACTGCCGCTTTGGGTTAAGCTTTCTACGAGCGAGGGTAGATGTTCGTGGTATAGACGAATAGGCTCGGACATAATATGCTTTTTACTTAGCATGCAACCCAGACCACTGTGAAATGAACATGTGTATGAAAAAATAAATACAGCTTTTTTCAAGGAGCATATTCAATGAGGTATTTCTTACGAATTGCGTCCCGAATTGGTTGCCGTTTCAAATTTCAATCCTGACTCTAAGCTCATCGACCTCCAATAACATGGGAATTAATATAATTGATATGCGGGATATAATTTAAAAAACAAATTAACGTGCTAAGATCGAATCAGATCAAACTGGATCCGGGGTACATTCTCGATCAAATCGATTTTAAAGCCTACAGGAATATTTCAGGGGGGCCTTATGAAAATGTTTTGCATATGGGCATTTATGGCAATGGCTGCAGCGAATTTCACAATTGGATGTCAGTCTTCAAATGACGTTACACTGGAGGTGCTTAATCCTAGAGGTGAGATCACGCTGCCGCCTGTTTCGGCGCCCAGCGCCCGTATCGCCGATTTGGCCGGCAAGAAGATAGGTCTTTATTGGAATGAAAAGCCCGGAGGAATTCACTTCTGGAATGGAATCGAGCAACTCCTGAAAGAAAAATTGCCGGGAACAACTGTTTTGCGTTACTCGGGAGCCTTCGACCTTGGAGAAGAGTTTGCGATAAAGATAGCGTCAGAGACGGATGCCTTTTTTTACGGCGTCGGAGACTGAGGATCGTGTACATGGGCCGGCGTGTCCGGCTACTACAGATTGGAAAAGCTCGGGAAACCCGGGGTTTATGTTTGTACAGACAATTTTGTTCATGACGCCGAATCCGCGGCCGAAGACGTTGGAATGCCGAGATCGCGTATCGTAACGGTGCGAGCAGAGGACTATTACAGGCTCAGGGGAACGGATGCGGGAATTATGCCGGTTGCCGAAGCCGTCATCGATGAACTCATCGATGGGCTGAAACGGCCCCTGACGCCCGAGGAGGCAAGCACCGCTGCTGAAAAGGAAGATCTCGGACCTCTCACGGTTTCAGCGGAGTCCTACAGGCTAGCCATTGAAAAATTCAACAGTATCTACCTGGATAATCAGTGGGGGGATGGATTAACGTTACTGCCTCCGACGAAAGAAGCTGTGCAGGAGATGCTGAAGGGTACCGGTCGTTCTCCTGATGAGATCATAGGCACGGTAGCTCCTAAGAATGGTGTGGCTACCGTCGAGAAGATTGCCATCAACGCTGTGATGGCCGGAGCCAGACCGGAATACCTGCCGGTCATCATTGCCGCGATGGAGTGCATCACCGATCCTGATTACGACGACCTTCATGTCATGACTTCAACCGGCTCTTTTAATTTCGCCATCATGGTAACGGGCCCCATTGCAGAGGAACTCAATATAAATGCCGGAATGGGATTTTTGGGCTATGGATGGAGGGCCAACAGCACTATAGGGCGTGCTTTGCGGCTCGCTTTGATTAATATCGGCCGGGTATGGCCCGGCGTAAATGATATGGCCCTCGTCGGACGCCCCTCGCAGCAGTTCTATGTCTTTGCGGAGAACCAGAAATTCAGCCCGTGGCCGCCCTTCCATGTCACCCAGGGATTCAAACAGGAGGATAGCTGTGTGACCGTATCCTCGGTTATGGGCGCTTCCAGCCATCTGCTGGGAGGTGGAGCAGTTGCAACATGGACGCCACAGGAGATACTGGACAGTTCCGTCCGCATGATGAAGGAACCGCGGTGGGGCATGGCCACATGGAAACGCGGCAGTTCAAATCCGGGCCCGATGAAGTATATCCTCTTTTTCGAACCTGTGCTGGCTATGGAACTGGAACGCCTGGGTCATAATAGGGCCAGTTTGCAGAAGTATCTCTATGAAAACGCAGTCATTCCCTATGAAGAGCTGACACCCGCTGAAATCGCAAATGTTCAACCCAGGATCGACTCCGGAGAAATTCCCAAGGATCGAATCCCGATATTTAAAGACGCATTGAAGCCGGGCGGAAAGCTGCCCATGCTGGACAGACCCGAAGATATCCGCATTGTTGTCGCAGGGGGTATCCCGGGGTATTCATTCGCCATGAGTTTCTGGAGGGAAGGTCTTTACGCGCCAACTTCCGATCAAACGAAATTGGTTCGCGGCGCAACACTGACCGAGGCGGGACGATAAAATCCCGGGAGAAAAGCGGCTCTAGAAGCGAAGCGGCTTAACCCCGTTTAAATCCACGGCCTCGGGCCGTGTGATCTCGAGAGGCTATGCCGAGCCGGGGAGAATGTTGGTGAAGAGTTACATTCCGTTTCGGGTTTCCCGTTTCCCGTTGAAAACCATCATTGAGAACGGGAAACGGGAAACGAAAAAGTTGCAGATACAATTGACGCCCCGTTTTACCGGGCAGGCCAAAGCCACGTCTTCCAGGCGTGGTTGGTTACACCTTTCCCATGGCTTTCAACACCTTGTCCGGTGTGGCAGGCGGCTCGATCCACTTTCCTATCGCGTTGGCCACGGCGCATAAAGGAAGCAGAGGGGCGGCCATACAGTGGCTGATTCCCGATGCTCCATAGCAGGCGTTCCCGGACCGGGTCTCCACGGCATATGTTTCTATCGGCCCCAGGTCCAGGATCGTGGGTTTCTTGTACTCGAACATGTTCGTGCTGAGTTTTACCCCCGTCGCCTTGTCGTAAATAAACTCTTCTGTTAATCCCCCATGGCTGAAGAACATTGCCTGGTGCAGCTGCCCTTCGAATGAAGTCATCCTCAGTACCTTCCCGGGATCACAAACAACGACATATTTGGTGACTTCCGTCTGGCCGGTTTCAGTATCGACGGCCACTTCGCAGAAGCTCGCATTCATGACATCGAGGATGTGTCCTCCTTTACTCCACGTTGTTTCCGGTGGCCTGCCGAAGAATGTCGCGGCGATATCCAGATCGTGATCGCCGAATCCTTCGTCGGCGATAAACTTCCCGAAGGGATAGGATTTACTGGGATCCGACTTCAGGTAGACCATTGTGTCCTTTGTATCGAGATTCTCCGGGCTGGTATTGAACACTCTGGATTGGGCAGCCAGTTCCAGCAAAAGCTTTTTGCATTTCACGGCCGCTTCTTTCATGACCCATGCGGATGCAGTAGTACCGTCGCTTCCTCCCCCAACGGGAGTGAAAATATTCTTTTCATCGTAACTGAGAATCACATCCTCTACCTTTGCGCCCATTTCCTCGGCCACAACCAGGGCGCAGGCATCCGCCGAATACACACCGCACCAGGGCCCCTTGAGGGGTACGTACACTTTGCTGTCCGCCTGAATGGTTACCGTTGCTGTGTACGGTTGCTGGGCGTGTCGGGGCGACAGGGCGTATCGGAAGCCGTAACCGTGCATCCGACCGTCCGGAAGCCTTTTGGTCCCGGCCGGATGCCATTGCCAGTTCATGGCTTCCTTACCCTTTTCTATACACATCTTAAGGCCGGGCGGAATACCAGGGTCCTGCTGGGATGAAGGGCCGTGGACGTTTCTGAGTGCGACATCCAAAATGTCCATGCCGAGTTTTTCCGCCACGATCTGCTCGGCTATGGTCATGAAGTCCCAGTTGAAAGGAGAGGTCTGACTGAGAGTATTGCGACCTGAATTGGTGTAGACCTCCTGGAAACGGCTTTTTTGATTGACGCATCGGGTTGTATTGAAGGGGCTGAATCTTGCTTCGAATCCTCCCCATGCGGAGGGGGTTTCTTCCGGGGCTCCCGGATCCCCAATAGTGTATTCTTCAACCGCAACAATTGTTCCGTTATTCTTGAATCCGATCTTTGCGTGAGAATATCGCTGTGGATTCGCCACATAGTAATCGTTCCGCCTGTCGTTTACGCAGCGGACGGGCCGCCCCGTTCTTCTGGCCAGCAAAGGCGTAATGAGTTGGGAGCGGCGGATAATCCAGTCGCAGTATTTGCCACCCTGGAACAGGGTAAGGCGATGGAGCTTGTCGAAGTTGACATTGTAAAGGGGGCGCAGCTGAAATGCTCCCCAAGTAGGACATACGCCCTCGATATACAGGGTCGGGCCTTCGACTCCCCATGGATCCTGCGCCCACCAGGCGAGGCTCCCGTTCGGATTCGGTATGTGAGACGCCGTACGGGAGTGCCCCCAGTCGAATTCAACGATATGGTCGGATTCTCTGAAGCCGGTCTCAACATCCCCGGTGGCATAATTCGATACCAGGTCTTTAGGATCGTGCTTGATAATCGGCGCGCCTGGTTTTAAACCATCTTTAGCATCCACAATACTCGGCAGAACGTCCCATTCCACATCGATCAGTTTCAGCGCTTCTTCACAGATTTCCGGGGTAACGGCGACAACGACCGCGCCAATCTCTTCGTCTTCCGTTTCGGCTTCACCGGGGATAAGAGGCCCGTGAATACCGGCCATTGTATTGACAGGTGGATGGGTCAAGCCTCTGTTTATTGACAGGACTTCCGGATCATCCCAGGTAACGATATCCACCACGCCGTCGAGCGCCTTAGCCCTACGGATATCCATGCTTTTTATTTTGACTCGGCCATACGGGCTTCTGAGGAATTTGGCGTGGAGCATGCCGGGCACAACCGCATCGGTTCCGAATTTGGCCCGACCGGTGGCTATAGTGTATGACAGCCTGCCGGGAACATTCGCTCGACCGACAGCCTTGAATTCCTTTCTCAGTCCATTGCTGCCTTCAATGTCTGCCATTTTGTCGCCTCACGATAAGAATTCTTGAGCTTTTTAACAGTCAGTGTACTACCAAATGCCGGGTTTTGGGTCGAAATGGTTAAAAAATCTCCAAAATCCGGCAAACCGTCTTCAACCTCCTTATACACTGCAGTCGAATTTCTTCATATACTCGAAAATAATATCCTTGAAACTTCATCTCTGTTTGGCTTGTACTATGGCATTGATTACAAAAAACAATTTCACCGCCTAGAACTTATATAAGGAGGATAACGTCATGCGTTCAACCTTTGCCATCTGCTTCCTGGCTGTCCTCAATGTCGCAGCTTTAGTTACATTTAACGCATCTGTAGCAAACGCCGGCGTTGGCCCGATCCCGCTCAATTGCGACCGCGCCTGCCTGGAAAGCCTAATCAACCAATACCTGGACGCTCTTGTGGCGCGTGATCCTGATCGATTGCCCCTATCCAGGGACGTTCAGTACACTGAAAACAGTCAGATTCTTGAAGTCGGCGACGGTTTTTGGAAAACCGTCGAAGGCAGGGGAAATTACCTCCATATCTTCGCAGATCCGGAATTCGGCCAGGTTGCCTCCATGGGAACGATGCGGGAAGCCGGGGCTCCGCTGCTGATGAGCCTGCGGCTGCGCATTCAACTCGGCCGCATCACGGAAATCGAAAGCGTCTTCTTCAAGCCCGGTGGGGGCGGTCCCAATAATATCGCTGAAATGGACAAGCCGTATATACCCGAAGATATATGGTTCAAATCGATTCCGCCTGAGAAGCAGATGTCGCGTCAGGAGTTGATTGCAGTTGCCGACAGCTATTTTACAGGACTGCAGAAAAACGACGGTAAAGGCATCAACGGCACGGGGACCTATCCATTTACCAGTGACTGTCACCGCATAGAAAACGGGGCTCCCACAACAAACGTCCCTCGACGAGCGAATGCAGCCCCGGACAGCATCGACCTCTTTTCCATGGATTGCCTTTCTCAGTTCAAACTCGGCATCTATTTCGTGGTCCAGAGCATCCACAGCCGGCGTTTTCCGGTGGTGGACCGGGAACGCGGTATTGTCTATACCCATTGCGTTTTCGACCAGGGCACAGTCAATAAAGGCACTCTTTCCGACGGCAGGCCTTATGAGTTTCCCGGATTCAACCGGCCTTCCAGTATCCTGGTCACGGAGGCTTTTCTCATTGAAGACGGCAAAATCCGCCGTGTGGAAATGGTCGGCCCCGGAGCTCTCTATCATATAAATTCCCCATGGCCGGGCGGCCTCAGTGGAGATTGATTTTTCCGGAAGTGCGGTCAGAGTTTTTTTAAAACGGTTCTTTGAATTCCGAGCGGCAGGCGAATTGCCGTAGCCCCGTATTCGGGGCGAATGGCGATCAAGCTGGACAGGCATTGAACAGGAAGACGAAGTACCTGTGTGTTAGGATTGTGCATCGGGTCTTATTCCGATCCCAGCCTGTTCTTCGTCTGAAGCAGATCGGCGACATGTTTCAGTTTGAGTTCTTCCAGGGTTTTACGGTTGGGATAGCCTGTTTGGGGATCCCAGCCCTCCAGACGGTAGAAGGCCGTTTTCCACTGCTCGACGCCCTCCTCGTCCAGATACATGTCCCGGACCGGTTTCCATGCCCACTTGGATCCATCAAATACGGGCATATTTGCCGGGGGGAAGGAGGCAGCCGCGGCGCCGGGACGGTACATGAATCCCGCGAATTTCTCCATATCGCGATGCCTGCCCTGCATGATAAAAATGGCCCGCATCAGGTTCCAGGCCTTCCGGCCGATTTCTATTCCATCGGTGAACTTAAGATCCTTTCCGGTCGCGGCATTATAGAAAACGGGTTCCGCCTGGGGCGTCGCACCCATTCCATCCTCTCGCGTGGGACAGTAGTAATTCCCGAATCCCCAGTCGCAGAGCAGGACCGATTCCTTGTAGAATATTGCATAATGCTGGTGGTAGGCGACAAACCTGGCTCTGTGCCCTGAATAGATGCCGGTTTTATAGGCCTGTTCGCCCTGCCAGCTGTAATCGAACATGAACGGATCGTCGGTATAGGGGGGCATCTGGGAAGCCATCCTTTTAACATACTCCTCGCACGTCATTTTGTCGGTCGGGCCCATCTGGATATCGTGGTTGTTGATATCCCTTGAATCCATCAGGTTGCCGTAAGCCCACTCCACTCCGGGCAGTGTGATATGGTCCATGTATCCCCATACCGGAAGGCGCAGGATGCCGTTCAAGTCGTCCAGACGGCCCGCTTTTTCCGCGAAACGGGCGGCACCCTCGGCCAGCAGGTCGCCGATGCCGATACGCTTGGCTATTGCGGTGCCGAAGATATCTGCAAATTCTCCCTTCTCATAAAGATCCATGGGCAGGGGGTATGTGTCGATTGTTTTTCCAGGGCCGATGACTCCCATGTCGTACAGTCTTTTGATGTACCAGCCCGATCCTGTCGTGCTCGGGACTCCGGGTTGAATCGGGTGATCGGGCGGGCTCGGGAAGGTCAGGGCGCCGCCGAAGCAGCAGTCGGCGACATTGATTCCCAGCCTCTGTGCGATATCGCACGCACGATCCCGATCCTTTTGCGCCGTGCGCTGAAATGGCGGGGAGGGAAGACTGTACCAGATCGATTCCGTGCAGGCATCGGAATCGTTGCCGTATACGGCGTTTCTTTTACGGCATGCCCGGTTGCAGCCCATGCAGCAGGAAACTCCTGTGACTCTGTCCTTGCCCGGCCCCCTCTGTCCCTCGATAGGCCAGTTGTTTTCGAACCATTCCCGGGCATCTCTGAGGGCCTTGGGATCGGCGGCTTTGATGCTGCCGGTGCCGATGACGGAGATGGCCTTCAGGTTCTTGGAGCCGAATACGCCACCGAAGCCCCCCTGTCCGGCACCGGATCCCGCTCCGTGGATCAATGACGCTATGCGGCTTTTGTTTTCTCCGGCCGGTCCTATGGTAACGATGGCTGGTCTTTGTGTCGTATAGCTGTTTCCCAGCTTCTGCCACTGCTCCCCGTACCGTACTGGAGCTTTGCCGCTCAGTGTTTTCCAGATTTCTTCCTGGGTTTGCCATGTGTCCAATCCCCAGAGCGAAGCGGCATCCTCAATGGTGACTTTTTCGTCGATGATCTGAATGTAGACCGGATTCTCGGATCGGCCTTCCACGACGATGCCGTCCCATCCGGCAAACTTGAGCATGGGGGCGAAACTGCCGCCGAAATTACTCCGGGAGAACCAGTTGACAGGCCACGGTTGCGGCGCTACACCCGATACGCTGGTTCTTGCAGCGTACGGGATGCCGAGCCCGGCTAAAGGGCCGGTCATCAGTGTCACGATGTTCCGGCTGTCGAATGCATCCTGCAGATCCCATTTGCCGGGCGCTACGCAAAGGTCCCAGAAAATAGCGATGGCACTACCGAGACCTCCGCCGAAAGACTCGTAATCGGATGTATTGAGCGAGTGGGCCTGTTTGGTGGTGAGGTCCACTCGGAGGATTTTGCCTGCAAAACCGGGTGTTGCCATCGGAAGCCTCCTGTTCGAGCCTGCCTATGTCGCCTTTCCCACGATACGGCAGAATCTTCTATGAGTAATGCGGGTTAACCGGATCCCAGTTTATTCCTGGTCTCGAGCAGGTCGGCGACGTGATTCAGACCGAGGTCTTCCAGGGTCTGGCGATTAGGATATCCCGTTTTGTTATCCCAGCCTTCGAAATTATAAAAGGCTGTTTTCCACTGCTCGACGCCCCGTTCATCCAGGTACAGATCGGTACAGCTTTTGAATTCCCATTTGGTGCCGTCATATATCGGCAGCCTGCCGCCCAGGGCCGCATTGGATGCTCCTGGCCGGTACATGAAACCGGCGAACTTTTCCATATCGCGATGCCGGCCCTGAAGGGAGAAAATCGCCCGAACCAGGTTCCAGGTTTTGCGGCCGATTTCAATCCCGTCGGCGAACTTGAAATCTTTGCCCGTAACCGCCTTAATGAAGATCGGTTCTGTTTCAGGTGTGGCCCCCTTGCCGTCCGGGGAGGCCATGCCCATCAGATTGGCAAAAGCCCAGTCGCACAGAAGCATTGATTCCTTGTAGAATGTGGCATAGTGCTGACGCCAGGCCACAAACTTGGCCTTGTGGTCGGAATAGATTCCGGTCTTGTACGCCTGTTCGCCCTGCCAGCTGTAGTCGAACATGAATTCATCGCCCTCGTAAGGCAGGGTTCCGCTGGCTGCCGTCTTTACAACCTCCTCGCATGACAAGGTCCGGCTGGACAGGGACATGTCATGATTGTTGATGTCGCGGGAATCCATCAGGTTACCGTATGCCCATTCCACAGAAGGCATCGTCCAGTGATCCACAAATCCCCATGCTGGGCAGCGCAGAATAGTGTCCATATCGGAGATTCTGCCGACAGCCTCGGCAAAACGGGCGACGCCTTCAGCCAGCAGATTGCCGATGCCGATACGTTTACAGATTGCTATGACATAGGCTTCGGCGAATTCCACTTGCTCGTACATATCCATAGGCAGAGGAGCGGTATCGATTTCCTTCCCTGGGCCTATGATCCCCTTGTCGTAAAGTTGCTTGAAATACCAGCCTGCTCCGGTGTGGGCCGGGACCGCCGGCTGGATCGGATGATCCGGGGGGCTGGGAAAGGCCATCGGTCCGCCGAAGCAGATATCGAAAGCATTGATCCCGTACTTCTGGGCAATGTCGGCCGCCCTGCTTCTGTCTCTTGTCGAAGTGCGTTCGAAAGGCGGTGAGGGAAGATTGTACCAGATCGATTCGGTGCAGCTGTCGGAGTCCTTCCCCAAAATCGCGTCCCGTTTGCGGCAGGCCCGGTTGCAGCCGGTGCAGGCGGCCGATCCCGTCTGGGCGGGACGGCCTGGAAATTTATTGGAGTACCATTCCCGGGCGTCTCTTACCGCCCTGGCATCGGCGACTTTGACGCTCCCGGTACCTAAAACCGCTATGGCTTTCAGGTTTTTGGATCCGAATACGCTTCCGAAGCCTCCCTGTCCTGCACCGGAACCGCCGCCATGGATCAGAGAACCTATGCGGGTTTTGTTTTCACCGGCCATGCCGATGGTGACGATCGAAGGCAGCATGGTTGTGTAGTTGTTGCCGATTTTCTGCCATTCGCTGCCGTACCTGCCATGGTGTTTTGTATTATATGTCTTGTAAATTTCTTCCTGTGTTTCCCAGGTGTTCAATCCCCAGAGCGATTGAGCGTCTTCCAGCGTTACACTGTCATCGACAATATTGATATAGACCGGGGAATCCGATTTGCCCTGTACCACAACTCCGTCCCAGCCGGCCATTTTAAGCGTTGTGGAGAAACTGCCGCCGAAATTGCTGCGCGAAAACCAGCAGATCGGCCATGCCTGCGGGGCTAGCCCGGAAACACTGGTTCGTCCGGTAAATGGAAGTCCTGTTCCTGCCAGAGGCCCTGTCATAAGGGAGACGATATTTCGAGGATCGAATGGATCCTGCAGATCCCAGCCGCCGGGGGATACGCAAAAGTCCCAGAAAAGAGCCACCCCCATACCGTAACCTCCGCCGAATTCCTCGTATTTGGAAGTGTCCAGGGATTCCACCTTTTTCGTGGTCAGATCCACTTTCAGAATTTTCCC
>Ga0209536_100003063_pt1 | contig 27021 bp, 12 predicted proteins | sample DeeMarSeWOR28_12_FD_187461 | JGI IMG/M metagenome (GOLD analysis project Ga0209536, IMG submission 187461) | Marine sediment microbial communities from White Oak River estuary, North Carolina - WOR-2-8_12 (SPAdes) (version 2) | ecosystem: Environmental > Aquatic > Marine > Intertidal zone >... | reverse complement strand
CGCCGCTCAGAACATGAAGGCCCGCAGGCGGTCCGCGAGACGACAGCGGACGTGCGTATTGTTGATTTCCCCAGGATGCCTGTCGGATCGATTCTGGTGGAGGGCAAGGAACCATCGGATCGTTACACTATACAGGCCGCGGGCCGCGTGAAGCTGCCGACGGATGCGAATCTGAATTTTATGTTCATGGCGAAGATGCGCCAGGCCGTGCCGATGTCGACTGTCTCGGCGGCCTTCGAAGATCTCGACTTGAGGAGACTGTCGCTGTTTCGGGCCGTCATCAGCGATCAAGATCTCGGCCACGTGGCGAAACTGAAATCTGTCGAGGAGCTGAGGCTGAGCTATACTGCCGTAACAGATGCCGGCCTTGAGTACCTTGCAGAGATGCCGAACTTGTGGGCTCTGCAACTTGACAATACGAAAATCACCGATGAAGGCTTGAAGCATCTGGAGCGAATGCCGAAACTGACGCGACTGAAACTCTCCCATACGAAAATCACCGACCGCGGGGTAGCGACGGTTGCCCGTCTGAAGCAAATGACTGGCCTTAATCTGGCCAACTGCCAAATCAGCGACGAGAGCCTCAGACATCTGGCCAGGATGGAGCATCTATCATCGCTTGAAATCATGAACACACCGATCACCAATGTAGGTGTGGAGTATTTGAAGGGCTCCCGCTGCCTGGATTATCTGGCCGTTGGCGGCACCAGGATCGACGACGGCGCGCTCGTGCACATCGGAAAAATGCAGACGCTGCGATCGCTCAGCATACATACGGGCCGCATAACCGACGCCGGACTGGTCCATCTGGCAAAGCTGGAGCGGTTGCGCGATCTCAGCCTGGGACAGCCTGTAACCGACGCAGGTTTAGTCCATTTGGGGAACCTCACGAATTTGATGTCCCTTAGGTTGTCCTACGCAGACATCAACGGCGCAGGACTTGTGCATCTGAAGAATCTTTCTTCGCTGCGGCAGTTGTCACTGCTGCGATGCCCTGTTAAGGATTCCGCTGTGCCGCACATTATAGGCTTGACGTCGTTGAGACAATTGGACGTTCGCGATACTGAAATCACACCAGCGGGCCTGAAGGAACTGAAAGAAGCCATGCCGGAGTGTCGCATCACAAGCTAGCCGGAGCGACGAGGCAATACTCCTAAACGAATCCGCGAAACTCCTAAATAGCAGCTACTAGCCGCCAAACAACCGAGGCCCGTATTGGACGAATCAATACAGGCCCCGAATTGATGCAAATCAATCGACTTGACGAAGACCTACGGTTGTGGTCCCGCCTGATCAGCAGGCCGCAGCAGCCGAATGTCATCAATGAAAAGCGTCCCCGAACCGCCTGCCGCCGCTGCATCGCCGGTAGCGCCAAGACCGATGGCTATCTTGTCAACATCGGCGAGATTCACACCTTGATCCGCGAATCTCTGCATGTCTATGACCCATTCGGTCCAGACATCGAATGTCGCTGCGCCGGGATCGTCATGGACCACCACTGCAGGCGCCCCGGTCGCATTGGAAAGGGCAACATAAAGAGGCTCGGTAGCATTGCTGAGTATTCCGACGTCCTGGTGCTGCCACTGCGTGCCGACATTGCCGGTTATCGTGACGTTTGAGAATACAGCCTCTGCCGTCTCGCCGGCATTGTGGCTGGTCAGCGCCAGGCCTACGTAAATGGTTCCATCCATCGGGATGTTCTGCGGGAAGGCAGCGCCTATCGACAGCCAGGTGCTGCCGTTGGTCGAACGCCAGGCCGTGAAGTTGCCGACCGCGTCGCGTTCCAGCTTCACCCAATGCGGCGCCTCGATGCCGGTCTCGTTTTCGCTGAAGCTGGGGACCTCCGGATCCGTGCGGCCCTGGAAGGCGACGCCGTTCTCCGGCGTCACAAATACAGAAGCATGCTTCGAGTTTGCCTCGAGAGTCTCGCGAATCATCACGCCGGCCTTGGCCCAGCCGTGCGTGTTCTGAACGCTGTCGACCCTGGCGATGATCGTGGCCGCCCCGGTGAGCGTCTTGTAGGCATAGTGGAACTGATCGGAGCTGCCCGCTACATCGGAGCCGGCGCCCGTCATCGTGAAGGTGCCGGCCGGGCCCTCGGCAAAGCTGCCCACCGAAGCCGGGTAACCCCTGAGCCAAAGCGACAAAACTCCGACGTCATGTATCGTCCAGTCACGCGGAGATGTCAACGTGAGCACCGCTTCGGAATTCCTAACGCCCGCCGTGTTGTTGTAGATCAGCGGCATGGATTGGCTGCCGCCATGCACGATTGTCGGCTCGGCATACGGCGGCAGCAAGTAGCCCGCCTGCGCGCCGTTAGCCGGATCGTCAAAGCCGTCGATCCAGTGCTGCCAGATGGCTTCGCCGGCCGCGTCATCGTCGGTATAACTCTCGAAATCATCAACGAGAATGAAGTCCGAAACCATGAAGTTCCAGACTCGGCCCGTTGTGACGGTGCCGTCCGTGTTGTTCTCGTCAATGCGCCAGTAGTAGGGTCCACCGCCCCACTCCACACCTTCTGCGGGCGTAAAGCTCGTGCCGCTCTGACTGCCGCGATAGATGCCTGTAGTGTCAGATGTGTCCGCATTCTTGACGGCGTCCCCGTCGGTGCCGAAATAGACGTCGTGGCTGGACGCGGCGTCGCCTGGCGACCAGCTAAGCGGAGTCGCGCTTTCTACGTCCGGCATCGAGCCGCTTCTCGGACTCGGACCCCAGGCAAGCATCGGATCGATTCTCATGACCATCAGGATCTCGTCCTGTGTCAGAACCTTATCGTAGATGCGGACGTCGTCAATCGCGCCAATGAAGGGAGAACCCGCTCTATCACCGACAGTGAATAGAAAATCGCCGGCGACGCCGCTGTGCTGGTTGATGTCAACAGTATCAACCTCATAGCCTGCGCCGAGGTCACCGTCGATGTAGACCTCCATGGCGTCATTGACCCCGATGGCGTCAAAGGCAATCGTGACGGCAACGTGATGCCATTGATCGTCGTTGACAGTTCCGCTTGAGTTGAAATCCAGCAGTCCTGCGATGCCGTTGCCACGAACCATTATTACTCCGGAGGCCTCAACATTGACCGATCTGTTGCCCTGGATATGTGCCGCGCCGGGGGGGCCCTGAGCCAGAATTGTCCTGGTACCACCTGTGGCGGGAGTCTTGAACCAGGCCGCCCAGGTCACCTCGCCGTCCAAAGCGGCGTAGCCATCCGACGCGCTGGTGCCGGGCATCTCTATCCGGTCGCCGCCGTCGAACTGCAAAGCCCCAACGTCATATCCGTCCACCCATATTGGATCACCATAGACCATTCCATGATGGTCATGGCCGGAATAGTCGACAGCAGTATCGCCCATACCTTCGTCAAGCTTCCACCAGCCGATAAGATTGGGATCGTCAGTCATCTCTATCGAGGGTAAGGTCGCGAAGCTCCAAACAGCGCCGGTGTGTGTGGTCGCGCCGTCGAACTCGTCAACGCGCCAGTAGTAGGTCTTGTCCAGTTCAAGCACGCCGGGGGCAAAGGTCGTCTCCGTTTGAGGTTCCGCACCAGTGGCGTTGCTCACGTCGTCAAGATTGTCACCGAAATAGACGCTGTGCAATTTGGCGCCGAATCCGGCCGTCCAGCTAAGCGTAGTATCTGTCCGGGCGAACTTGGCCCCGTGAGAAGGACTGGGCTCATAAGCGGTTATAGACGGTACCGAGAAGCTCCAGACATCGCCCTTCCACGGGCTGGCCGCGTTGGCATCATTGACCTCATCGACTCGCCAGTAGTAGGTCGTGCCGGGCTGCAGGCCGTCGGGAGCGGGAAAGCCCGGAAATCCGACCACCTGGGAAGTCATGCCGAGATTGCCAACAAAAGTCCCTTCGGCTCCGTCGTTGACGTCATCGAAGCCGGTTCCGAAGTACAAATCGTGCGAGACTGCCCAGCTTCCTGCTCTCCAGGAGAGATTCACCCAAGTAGCCTCAAGCAAAGCTCCATCCTCCGGATTCGGAAGCAGCGCAAGTGGAAAACCACCTCCTGCGCCTGCCATTGCAGCGAGGATCTCTTCTTCTGTGAGAACATGATCGTATACGCGAACGTCGTCGATCAGACCTACGAAGGGGGTAGTCGCTCTAGCGCCAAGCGTCACTATGAAATCGGCGCCCGGCCCACTGTGCTGGTTAATGTTGATGTCGGTCGTCTCATAACCCTGGGACAGGTCACCGTCAATGTAGACCTTCATCGTATCGTTCTCGCCGTCGGTCTCGAAGGCAATCGTAACAGCAACGTGATGCCACTGGCCGTCAGCTACGGTGGCGGTCGATCTACGACTCGTCAAGTCGCCGACGCTGTGTGCGCGTATCATGATGTCACCTGCGGCTTCGATGTTGATCGACCTGTTGCCTTGAACGTGCGCTGCGCCGGCAGGGCCTAACGTCATGACAGAGTTGATGGAGCCCGTATTCGAGGTCTTGAACCAGACCGCCCAGGTCACCTCGCCGGACAAGCCTGCATAGCCGGCCGAGGCACTGGTCCCAGGTACTTCGATCCAGTCGTCGCCATCGATTTCCATGGCAAGTCCGACCTTGCCGTCTACCCAATTCGGACTGCCGGTGATTTGGCCGTCGAGCCCGCTGATGGAGCTGTCGGCGGCGTTGCCGTCGAGCCTCCAGTGGCCAACGAGAATCGCCTGGGCGCTGCCGGCGGCCCACAGCACAAGCGCGAGGTTGGCAAAACAAACCAATCGTCTAAACATGATAGTCCTCCCTCAACAAAAGGCTAATCTACAATTCGGATCAGCCGGATGTCGTCGAAGTACATTGTCCCTGCGCCGCCGGCAGCCGGGCTGCCTTTGGTGCCAAAGCCTATGGTAATCGTATTGACATTGGCGAGGTCCACGCCCGCAAATTCCGTCAGGTCGATTACCCACTGATTCCATCCGGTCATCTGTGTTGCACCCAAGTCGTCGTGATAGACTACTCCCGGCGCGCCGGGATTCAGAGCGACGAACATTCTATCGGCTGCATTGGCAGATGCGCCTCTGAACCAGAGCGATAATCCAGTGACGCCTTCCTCGGTCCAGTCACGCGGATAAACTAACGTCAAAGTGGCCTCTGAGGTCTTGCCAGCATTGTCGTAGCGATAAACAAGCGACTGTGCACCACTGTGAACGATTGTCGTCTCGGCATAGGGCGGCAGATCATTGCCGACCAGCGCACCGTTTGTCGTGGTTCCATAGCCATCGATCCACTTGTCAAATACGCGATTGCTGTTGGGGTCGGGCGGGTCGATATCATTGTAGGACTCAAAATCGTCCACAAGAATGAAGTCAGCCGTCGTGAAAGTCCAAACTAGACCTTTCACAGTACCGCTGGGATAGACCTCATCCACTCGCCAGGCGTAGCTGCTGTCCCAGGCAAGTCCGCCGGGATCATAGCTCTCGGCGCCAAGTGCTCTTGGACCTATGTACTCGGCTGATGCGGTTGTTGCGTTATTGACTGATTCGGCATCTGTGCCGAAGTACAGTTCGTGTGAAGCAGCCGTTTCGGCCGCCGTCCAGCTCAGCGTCTCGATCATCTGCACATCCACGGCGCCGTTGGCGGGTTGTGGATTGCCGACTGCGCCCGGCGTCGTGAAGCTCCAGATATCGCCCTTATACGTCTCGGCACCGTCGAACTCATCGACCCGCCAGTAGAGAACCTTCTCACGATCTAGAGTGCCGGGATCATAACTTAGGCCAGCCAACGGTATACCTCCCTCGGCGCTGTTCACGTCGTCATAGTTGTCGCCGAGGTAGACGGTGTGCAATTTGGCACCGTAGCCTCCCGTCCACGTGAAGATCCCATTTGGGTCCACGAACTGCGTCCCGTCGGCCGGATCGGGATTGTAAGCTGTTTTAGGCGGAATCGAGAAGCTCCAGATGTCACCTTTCCATGGACTGTTCGGATCGGCGTCGTTGACTTCGTCCACTCGCCAGTAGTACGTTGTGCCAGGCTGCAGACCGTCCGGAACGGGAAATCCCGGGAATCCTACGACCTGTGATGTTTTGGCGAGGTTGCCGGCAAACGTTGCTTCAGCGCCGTCGTTGACATCATCGAAGCTATCACCGATATACAGGTCGTGCCATACAGCAAAGTCCCCCGCGCTCCAGCCGAGACTGGCCCACGTGGCTTCGATAACAGCGCCGTCAGCCGGATCGGGAGATAGCGCAAACGGGTATCCTCCAGTCCCCCCCGCCATTATGGCCAGTATCTCGGCTTCAGTCAGAGCATGGTCGTAGATGCGCACGTCGTCGATCAGGCCGGAGAAGAAGCCGTTCTGGTCCTCCCTGACACCATTACCGATGCGCACGTCGGCATCGCTGCCGGTGTTGATGGCCACGCCGGCATTTGTCTGCGAATAGGATTCTTCGACGCCATCCAAGTACACGTGCATTTCCTCTGACGTTGGGCTGCCGTCGTCATCCAGTGTGACCGCCACGTGGTGCCACTGCGAGTCCGTAACGACGGCCTGGCACGTGCGTGTTCCACTCGAGGCATTGATCCGAAGCGCACCGGGCACTCTCGGGTCACCTTGCATGTTGATGGCCAACTCCCACCGCACTCCGGCGCCTTGCGGAGTCCCCCATCCGATCAGCCCGCGGCCGTTAGGACCTGTGCCTGCGCCATCGGTCTTGAACCACAGGCACATGGAGCGCGAAGCACCGCCCGTGATCGCCTTGTAGCCGACTATGGTGACAACGTCATCGACACCATCGAAGCTCAACACCACGCCGCGGGGCGCCTCATTGGCCCAGGTGGCGCCGTCAATCGTGCCGTCAACACCACCGGCTACACTGTTGATGGCCGTCTCGCCCGCCCCCTCATCAAGCCTCCAATGATCTATCAAATCCGCCGAGGTGCTGCCGGTAATCCCCAAGACTATGATAAGAGTGAACGCGCGGCTGAATCTTCTGAACATAGCAGTCCTCCTTCAAACAAAGAACAACATGAAGCGACCGACTCTGGCCTCTCCTTTTGACCGCAAATTGCCCGTGTCGTGCTGAGGACATTTTCACGAGTCCAGACAATGCCTCGCTTGCTTTTGATGGCCCTCAAGACTACCAGAAACCTGCACGGATGCCCTCAAATCCACGGACTTCTGCGTACCGATTATAATACTTTTATACCAGATAAACCGCCCCCGCGTCAAGTGAAACCTCCAGCCAAACCGCCAGCAGGTATGCTCCCGGACAACCGATTGGCTCTGAGCTGCCCGACCAGCATTGCTGCGGCGTATGATGAACCATTCAGCCCTCAGTCGAAAGTCAAGGCCTGCCGTACCGATAGCCCGCGCGGGTAAATTTTCCTGTAATAATCAATTATCAATTATCATTAATCAATTGCATGGACTGTGTTATAATGGTTCCAGACAGTCATTCTAAGGGGACTTGCTATGTCGCTCTCAAGAGAAGGATCACGGGTCGCACGAAACTACGAGGGTTTTACGCTGATCGAGCTTCTCGTAGTGATTGCTATTATCGCGCTGCTATTGTCAATACTGATGCCTTCATTGCAGAAGGCCCGGCACCTGGCCCGCCGGACGGCATGTGCTGCACACCTCAAATCATCCGGCTATGCAGGCGTGATGTACTCCAATGAGAACGAAGGTCAATTCCCATACTGCCATATGGAGGTTTCGCCCGGCTCGGGCAGTTACGCGGTCTGGGTCACCGGCCGTCAAAGCGACCCTGAAACCGAAGGCTTCATGGCGCACGGACTGCTCTTCTATCACAAGCTCATAAAGGATCCCAAGATCTTCTACTGCCCCGGCAACAACAATCCGACGCTGCAGTATGGCAAGCTCCCGCCGGATCCGGCCAATCGCGGCGGCGGCTGGCCTACAAGAGGTCGCATCCCCGAGGATCTGGGCCCCAACCAGTCGTGGATCCAGACGACCTATCACTACCGCTCGTTGTGGGATGAAAAGAAGTGGCGCGCCGTCAACTCCGTCCAGGACTCCGGCGGCTTTGCCTTCATGGCCGATGTGTTTTCCGATCCCAGACGAGGTGTACAATATCATCACAGGAACGGCTACAATGTCGCTTACGCCGATGGACACAGCGAATTCGTAAAGGACCTTCGGCATGAAATCCAGGAATTCGGAGGCGGTTCCACGTACCACGTTGACCACAGCCGCCAGGAATTCGTCTGGAAGAAGTTCTTCGACAAGATCAGCAAATATGAGCCACATCAGAAGTACTGAGATTCCGTAACTTAATCAGACTGCGAAGTCCGACTTTGCAGGAGAGCATCTGACATGGCAAGTGAAAACGGCGATTCGAAAGGGCAAAGCAAGCAGCCCAAACCGACAGAGGAAAGGATTCGCCACTTAAATGTCTTGTTGCGAGCCATCCGGAACGTGAGCCAACTCATAGCCAGGCAACAGGAGCGCGACCGATTACTTCAAGGCGCCTGCAACTGCCTGACCGAAGGTGGCGCTTACCGCAGTGCTTGGGCGGTGTTTCTGGACGAATCCAAAAGGCCGTCCAGTGTGGCAGCAGCAGGCCTGGGAGAGGCTGAGCGGTCCATCATCGACCGCATCAGACGCGGAGAATGGGATCACTGTGCAGAGAGGGCAATGGCGCGACCCGGGGCTTGTGTGATCGACGATCCCGTATCCTTCTGTGGTGATTGTCTACTGGTCAAGAGATGCAAGGGGGGCAAGACCATCGTCGCCCGTCTGGAATACGGTGGGCAAACCCTCGGGCTGATAGCCGCTTCCACTGGGGCGGACCGTTCCGTCGACCTGGAAGAGCAGAGTCTATTCGAAGAGGCTGCCGGTGACGTCGCGTTTGCGCTGCACAGCATAGAACTGGAAGAAGAACGCAAGCGTGCGGCGGAGGCATTGCTTCTCGAGCAGTCCCGCCTGGAGGCTCTTCTGCAGCTCAGCCAGATGACAACCGGGTCCATGCAGGAAATCGCAGATTTTGCGCTGGAGGCGGCAGTCCAGCTGACCGGTAGCACGATCGGCTACCTCGCCTTCATGAATGAAGACGAGACCGTTCTCACCATGCACGCCTGGTCGAAGACGGCCATGGAGCAATGTGCCATAATTGACAAACCTATCGTCTATCCCGTGGAAAGCACCGGTCTCTGGGGAGAGGCCGTGCGGCAGCGAAAGGCGGTAATAACCAACGACTACTCGGTCGATAGTCCACTGAAGAAGGGGTATCCGGACGGCCACGTCAAGGTCGTGCGTCATATGAACGTGCCGGTATTCGATGGCGAGCGCGTCGTTGCCGTGGCTGGCGTGGGCAATAAAGACGAATTCTACGATGAGTCGGACGTTCGACAGGTGCGACTGCTGATGCAGGGCATGTGGAGGCTCGTCCGCCGCAAGCAGTTTGAGCAGGCCCTGCAAGAGGCTCACGACAAACTGGAACAACGAGTGCGGGAACGTACCTCGGAACTGGACAGCGCCAACCGGGAATTGAAGCGAGGAATAGCCGAGCGCAACAAAGCTCAGAAGGTGCTCAAAGACTCGGAGGCCTTGTACTCGTCCCTTGTGGAGAATCTGCCGGTTCACGTGCTCCGCAAGGACATCGAGGGTCGATTCACATTTGCGAACCAGTCATTTTGTGATCTCCTTGGTAAGCCCCTCGAGGAGATTGCCGGCAAGACGGACTTTGATTTCTACCCGGAAGAACTGGCACAGAAATACCATCAGGACGATCAGCGGGTGATAGAGACGGGCGAGTTGTTTGAGGCCGTTGAAGAGAACAAGAAGGACGGTGAAACCCGGTATGTCCAGGTGATGAAATCGCCCGTGCGCGATGCCACCAGCAAGATCGTAGGCGTTCAGGTGATCTTCTGGGATGTCACGGAGCGCAAGCAGGCGGAGAAGGACCTGGCGTACGAACGTTTCCTGCTGGAAACGCTTATGGATAACTCACCGGACTACATCTACTTCAAGGATATCGAGAGCCGCTTCGTTCGAATCAGCAAGGCGCTGGCAGACTATTTCAAACTCGAGCAGCCCTCGGATGCAATCGGCAAGACCGACGCGGATATTTTCGACAGCGAGCGCGCCGCACAATACCTTCGCGACGAACGGAAGATAATGAAGACGGGCAAGGCGTTTGTGAACAAGGAGGAAGAACAATCCTGGCCCAACGGGCGGACACGATGGGTTTCGACCAGCAAGGTTCCTTTGCGAAATCCCGAAGGAAAGGTAATCGGCACCTTCGGCATTTCTCGTGACATCACAGCTCGCAAGCGTGTCGAGGGGCAACTGCAGGCGGCCAAGGACGCCGCTGAGGTCGCCAGCCGGGCCAAGAGTGAGTTCCTTGCCACAATGAGCCATGAAATCCGAACGCCGATGAACGGCATAATCGGCATGATCGATCTTCTGCTCAGCACAAATCCGACCGACCAGCAGCGTACGTATCTGGATCTGGCCAGCCAGTCGGCGGAGACTCTACTGCGACTGATAAATGACATCCTGGACTTCTCCAAGATTGAGGCCGGCAAGTTCGAACTTGAATGGGTTGGCTTCAAGTTGCGCGACACGCTGGGCGATACACTCCAGACACTTGCCGGGCGGGCTTCCAAGAAGAACCTGGAATTGACATACCACATCCCCCCCCAGATACCTGACGAGTTGGTTGGCGACCCGGGACGCCTTTGCCAGATCATCGTCAATCTGACGGGCAACGCTATCAAGTTCACCGAACAGGGCGAAATCGCCGTTGGCGTCAGGCTGGAATCGTTGGTCGACGACGATCTTCTGCTGCATTTTTCCGTCAGCGATACAGGGCCCGGCATCCCGCAAGAGAAACAGCAGCTCATCTTTGAGGCGTTTCGCCAGGCGGATAGTTCGATGTCTCGGCGTTACGGAGGCACGGGCCTGGGGCTGGCGATTTCATCGCGCCTCGTCGAGATGATGAGAGGACGAATGTGGCTCGAGAGCAAGGTGGGAGCCGGCAGTACGTTTCATTTCCTCGCGTCATTTTCGATACAGGAGGACGCGCCAGTCGAACCAGCGCCCGGTCCGGCGACTTTGTATGGCCTGCGAGTGCTTGTGGTTGACGACAACGGGACAAACAGGCTGATTCTCGAAGAGATGCTGAACAACTGGCGCATGAATCCCACAGCAGTCGAGAGCGGCCAGGCGGCATTGGAAGAGATGCTCAAGGCCGTCAGAGCCGACGAACCTTTTCACCTGGCGTTGCTCGACGGCATGATGCCCCAGATGGACGGGCTTGAGCTGGCCGAGAGAATCAGACAGACGCCCGGCCTAAGCGAGACTACCCTCATCATGTTGTCGTCTGCGCAGAACGCGGCGGCCAGCGCACGCTGCCGCGAGCTGGGTATTGACTGCTGCCTTATGAAACCAGTCAAGCAATCCGAGTTGCTGGATTCCATTGTCGCGGCTCTAAGCGTCGCCACGGCTGACGAAGCGGCCCCGGTGGTAACCGTCGAGTATCCCGAGAGTACAAAGTCTCTGCACATCCTGCTGGCCGAAGACGGCCTGGTCAATCAGAAGGTTGCCGTCAACCTTCTGCAGCAGCGAGGCCATAAGGTCAAGGTAGCCAACGACGGACAGGAAGCGGTTGACGCCCTTGACGACCGATCATTCGATGCAGTTCTCATGGACATACAGATGCCGGCTATGGACGGATTCGAAGCAACCGCTGTCATCCGGAAAAGGGAATCCGAAACCGGAGGGCATATTCCCATCATCGCGATGACTGCACACGCCATGAAGGGCGACCGCGAGCGATGTCTGGAGGCGGGGATGGACGGATACATTGCCAAACCCATTCGTGCAAAGGACCTCTATTATACCCTTGAGGCGACAGTCGCAAAGTTGCAGGCCCGACAGACACAAAAGAGTGAGACTGCCAAAGAGAAGGACATCCTCGATCGAGATGAGATATTGGAACGAACGGGAGCAAGCCCGGAGACCCTGAAGGAAATCGTGGAGTTGTTTGCCGCCGAATCCGAAAAGCTATTGAAAAGAATGCGGGATGCGATCAGCAATGAGCATCCGTCCGAGCTGCAGCGAGCCGCCCACACACTCAAAGGATCCGTTCGGATCTTTGGAGCCGAACGTGCCGCAGCGGCAGCGCTGCGACTCGAGATGACAGCGCGAGATAAGGATCTTCGGGGTGCCGACGATGCGCACGCAGCGCTGGCCAGGGAGATTGAGCGACTTATGCCGATGTTGACCAGAATGGCCAAGCTCTGAATGCGTATCCGGCGAGAGTAAATGGAATCTGCAAATGAAGGTGCTTATCGCCGACGACGATCCGGTGTGGCGTGCGCTGCTGAAGCAGAACGTCTGCAAATGGGGCTTTGAGGTCATCACAGCTGAAGACGGCCAGCAAGCCTGGAATATTCTCCAGGAGCATGGAGCGCCTCGCGTTGCAATTCTCGACTGGCAGATGCCGGAACTCGACGGGGTCGAAATCTGCCGCCGCATCAGATGCGGCCTCAACCGTCCGTTCGTCTACACGATCATTCTTACCAGCCGCGACACTCGTGAGGACATGGTGGCCGGCTTCGAGTCCGGCGCCGACGACTATCTTGTCAAGCCCGTGGACATGGCGATTCTCCGCAGCCGTCTAAGCGCTGCGGTGCGAATCGTCAAGGCCGTTCCCCCGCCGAGACAGATACCGGGCTATCGGCTCCTTGGACGACTCGGAGCCGGTGCCATGGCGACGGTGTATAAAGCGCAACAGCTCAGCCTCGACAGAGTGGTCGCGGTTAAGATCCTTCCCAAAAAGTTCAGTCAAAACCCGGAGTTTGTCCAACGCTTCTATGCTGAAGGACGCGCAGCGGCAAAACTGAATCATCCAAATATTGTCGCCGCTCTGGATGTCGGCATGCACGGCAATGCTCACTATTTCATCATGGAGTACGTCCAGGGCCATACAGTGCACGAACATCTTGTCAAAGAAGGTCCCTATGCTGAAGGTGATGCACTGGCCATTGCGATTCAGATCGCGACGGCATTGAATCACGCCCACCAGGCCGGACTCATACACCGAGATGTCAAACCGAAGAACATCTTGATCACAGATAGCGGTGTTGCCAAGCTGGCTGATATGGGCCTGGCGCGGGCCGTCAGCGACCGCGAGGCGGCAGAAGCCGAAGCGGGCAAGGCCTTCGGTACTCCCTACTATATCGCGCCCGAGCAGATTCGCGGCGCCGTGAACATCGATGCACGTGCCGACATCTACAATTTCGGTTGCACCCTGTTCCACATGGTCACGGGGAGAGTGCCTTATGAGGGCGAAGATGTCTCAACAGTACTGCGAAAGCATCTCGACGAGCCCTTCACCCCGCCGGATCACATCAACCCCCGGCTGAGCAACGGCATTTGCGAAATCATTGAGTTGTGCATGGCCAAGAACCGCAGGAAACGGTATGCAACTACTGCCGATCTGATCGAAGACCTTAAGGCAGTAGCCGATGGCCGACCGCCGGTGCAGGCTCACAAGCTTATTGATCTGTCGGCGTTAACTGCACTGGATCAGAAAGGCAGTGCAGGCGAAGCAGTGGAAACGCAGAGCGAAGGGACTTTGATCACTAATCCGCTCTTCTGGATCGCAGTTGTGGGCTGGTTCCTGGCTGCGTTGCTGCTCATCGCGGTCGTTTTGCTTGCGAAATAATCTGCGTTTATCACTTCTTTGCTACAGATTCCAACAAAACAATGAAGAATGTTGCAACTGGCCCAAGTAGAAAGGAAATCAGGAACCAAGCCATACCACTACGATTCTTTGATTGAGCGAGTCCGGCATTTATCAATGCCAGCGTCCCCCATCCAATCGCGTATGAAGATTGTTGTGCAATATTTGCAAGCATGATAGTCTTCCCAACACTTCTCTTCGAACATTACATTTCACGTCAAAGCGGTTCCAAGACGGGCTATTGATTTGACCGATTCCTGCCTTATACCGCTCGAACACAAGTACTTCTACAATGATATACGCCTGAGACCCTGATTCCATTCGACTTGGCTCGCGTTTTCTTGCCCGTGGGCATCCCTGGCGTGTAGTTGAATTGACTCCAAATTTGGCCTCTCGGACAAGAAACCAGTTGCACGAGCGGCAAACGTGCGATACGATCCCGTTCTTGTGGGCGACTTGAGCGGCTCAGCACAGGAGCCGCGTGCGATGCAGTAGCGTGATTATAGTATAGTGCGCCTGATTGAAAATTCGCATTGTTGCGCGGGTAACTTGTGCCATAGGTAGTGGCTTTGCAATAACATGTTATGGCTTTGCTCGCGGGAATTGACCACCCTGAAGGGTATAATTAACGAAAGGAGTATCCTATGAACCGCACAAGGATTTGTTGGCTGGTTGCTTTGTCGTTGACTCTGAATAGCTTAGGCCCTGTCCTGAGTCTGCCGAACGGATTCGCCAGAGAGAGACAGAAGGACGAGTGGGTGTCTCTGTTCGACGGCAAGACGCTGAATGGCTGGTCCGTCCACAGTGGCTTTGCCAAGTACCGCGTCGAGGACGGTGCGATTGTCGGTACGACGGTAAAGGGAAGCCCCAACAGCTTCCTCTGCACCGACCGCCAGTACGGCGATTTTGTCCTGGAATTTGAAGTTCGCCTCGATCCCAGGCTGAATTCGGGTGTCCAGATACGCAGCCTCATTGCCGAGGCCGAAAAGGTGCTCGTCTTCAGCGGCCGTGACGGTGCTGCTCAGCAGCGCAAGATACCGCAGGACCGAGTCTATGGTTATCAGGTTGAGATAGCGACTGAGAAGGCGGGCTCGTCCGGCAGCATCTACGACGAGGCCCGGCGGGCTTTTATGCTCGCCAGCACCAAGTCCGACCCGGCGGCCAGCAAGGCGTTCAAGGATGATCAATGGAACAAATTCCGCGTAGAGTGCAAGGGTGATCGGATAAGAACGTGGGTCAACGACGTGCCCTGTGTCGATCTGGAGGACTCAATGACAAGCCGCGGCGTCATCGGCCTGCAGGTCCACGGCATAGGACAGGATGCCGGGCCGTATCAGGTTCGTTGGCGCAATATACGCATCATGGCAGATGACGAAGGCGTGAAGCCGCCTGTGATTTCCTGCCGCAGCCGTGTGCTTCAATGCACGCCGGAATGGACCGGGCCGCGGCTTCAGGACGGTCGACCGCACGTCCCCGACGACATTCTCAAGAGGATGGAGAAGGTATCGGTCACGCAGGCCTGGAGCATCGTCAAGGGAGCCGGTTATCCCAATTGCTACGAAAACGCCGCCGGCTGGATCACTATGTATCCTGAGAAGGCGATTGTCGGCCGGGTGCTGACCGCTCAATACATGCCCTCGCACCCCGACTACAACCGCTTGATCATGCGCCAGGGGCGCGCCGAAGGCCGAATCGGCAGCTCGAATTCGTGGCCGATCGACATGCTCAAGAAAGGCGATGTTTACGTCGCAGACTGCTTCGGCAAGGTCCTCGACGGGACCCTCATCGGTGACAACCTGGGAAATGCCATCTATGCCAATTCAGGCAACGGCGTGATCTTCGACGCCGGCGTCCGTGACCTCGAAGGCCTCGAGGCAATAGAAGGATTCAACGCCTGGTACAGAGGCGCCGATCCGAGCTTTCTGCGTGAAGTCATGCTGACAGCTATCAACGTTCCGATCCGCATCGGCAAGACTCTGGCCTGCCCAGGTGACGTCGTGCTGGCCAAGCGTGAGGGTATTGTCTTCATCCCCGCCCACTTGGCTGAGCGGGTCGTCGTCGAATCCGAGGGTATAATGCTGCGGGACATGTTCGGACACCAGCGCCTGCGCGAAGGCAAATACACGCCGGGCCAGATCGACGGCCGGTGGTCGTCCGAGATTCAAGACGACTTTAGAAGCTGGCTGAAGACAAACATGAATAAGCTGCCCGTGCCGCGAGACGTGATAGAAGGTATTCTGAATCCGAAGAAGCGAAACTGGTGAGCAAGAGACTCCTCGCCCATTCGCGTCTTTTGGGACTAGCGCATGTTTCAGATACGGAGAGAGATTATGCAGAACGAGTACAAGGATCTGCGGCAGCGCGCGGGCCATTCTAGGCGTTCCATACTCAAAGGCCTCGGCACAGGCGCCGCCGGTCTGAGCCTGGCGAGCATGATCGGTGCCCCCATTGAAGAACAGGTAGCATTCGCAACGCAGAATATAAGGCGCAGCTCCAGCCCCTCACAGCTGAGAATAACCGACCTGCGCGTCGCCGTTGTGTCGAGAGCGCCGATGCGCTGCCCGCTGATTCGGATTGACACGAATCAGGATATCTGCGGTTACGGAGAGGTCCGGGACGGAGCAAGCGAGCGTTATGCCCTGATTCTGAAGAGCAGGCTGCTTCGACAGAATCCCTGCAATGTGGAACGGATATTCAAACGTATCAGGCAGTTCGGCCACCACGGCCGGCAAGGCGGCGGCGTCTCCGGCGTGGAGATGGCTCTGTGGGACCTTGCAGGCAAGGCCTATGGAGTCCCCGTGTATCAGATGCTGGGCGGGAGATACCGCGATCGCGTTCGATTGTATGCCGACACACCTGACGGGCGGGTGACCGGCTTGAAGAAGAGAATCGACCAGGGATTCACATTCCTGAAGTACGACTGCGGGATCCGGAGTATTCAAAACGTCCCCGGGGCGCTGAGCTATCCGACTGAAGATACCAATTGGTACGGCAAACATCCGTTTACGGGCATTCAGCTATCGGACAAGGGGGCGGCGCTGCTGGCCGAGAGGTTCGCCAAGGCCCGCGAAGCAGTGGGTTGGAAGATCCCAATCGCCGCGGATCATTTCGGCCACATCGGCGTCAACAGCTGCATCAAATTGGGAAAGGCCCTCCAGCCCTACCAGCTCGCCTGGCTGGAAGACATGGTTCCGTGGGAATATACCGATATGCTCAGAGAGATCAAAGCGGCAGTTGATGTGCCACTGCTGACCGGCGAAGACATCTACCTGCTCGATGGCTTCAAACCGCTGATTGATGAGCGTGCCGTAGATATGATCCATCCCGATCTGGCATCGGCCGGTGGTATCATGGAAACAAAGAAGATCGGCGATTATGCCGAGCGGGCTGGCGTCGCGATGGCCATGCACTTCGCAGGGACCCCGGTATCCTTCATGGCAAATCTGCACTGCGCCGCGGCCACAGAGAATGTCATGGTCCTTGAGCACCACTCGGTTGACATCGACTGGTGGGAGGATCTTGTGACCGGTATAGACAAGCCGCTCCATGCCGATGGGTTCGCCCGTGTTCCGGAAGGACCCGGCCTGGGGATCGAGTTGAATCTGGACGTTGTCAAAGAGCACCTGTCGCGCGGCCAGGAGCTGTTCGCCCCGACAGAAGAATGGAATAGGGATCGCTCCAATGACCGGCTGTGGAGCTAGAGGATTGTCTTATTAGGACTTTTGCACGGGAGAGCCATGAAAAATAGGTGGTCGTTTTTAGATCATTTCAAGTTCGTATTCGGCATTTGCCTGGCGGCGCTGATCATCATGCTCGTCACGGGCCGTCGGGCTGGCCTGGGTCCCGTGCTTATTGTTATGTTCGCCTCATTAGCTCTGTACTTCATGAGCCATCCGTTCTTGAAGAGCTTTGCCTTCACAGTCTGGGTCTTTGCCTTTGTAGCTGCCTCGATGGTTTATCCTGTGGCTTTCATGTCGTGGTTCGGTTTCAATCTGGGAATTCTGATTGTCCCTCTGATTCAGATCATCATGTTCGGTATGGGGACAACTCTGAGTGTGGCCGACTTCGGCCGGGTATTCAAAATGCCCTGGCCGGTCCTCGTAGGATTCGTCCTTCAGTTTTCGGTGATGCCTCTAACCGGCCTTGCTCTGGCCAAAGCATTCGGTTTCAAAGCGGAAATCGCCGCTGGTGTTGTTCTGATAGGTTCCTGCCCAGGCGGCGTGGCATCCAACCTGATGACATATCTGGCCGGCGGCAATGTGGCCTTGTCTGTTACGATGACTTCCTGTTCGACATTGGTCTCGCCGCTGATGACACCTTTCTTGATGGACAAGCTCGCCGGTCAGTTCATCGAGATCGAGTTCTTGAAGATGATGTTTAGCATCATCAACATGGTCATCGTCCCGATCGTCGCAGGCTTGATAGCCAATCGCATCCTCTACAGCCGGCACAGGGTATTCGGTTCGGGCTGGTTGTTGGCTCTGTTCGGAGCCGCCGGCATCCTGCTTGCCGCAGGCGTCGGTCTTTTTGCACCCGACGCTGTGTTCACCTATGGCACCGCATCCCTGCAGAATGACGGTTTTGTCGTGGGATTGTCGTTGATCGGCGTGGTTGCTCTGGCCAAGCTTGTGATCAGCGTGTGGCTCAAGGGCCCTGAGAACTGGATGGACAAGGCTTTGCCGATCGTGTCGATGGCGGGGATCTGCTACATCATTGCCATCATCACGGCCCGTTCAAGAGATGATCTTATGACTGTCGGGGCCTATTTGATAGCCGCGGCGATTATTCACAACTTCGTGGGATATATACTGGGATACTGGTTTGCCCGGGCCGCGCGGCTGGATGAAAGCTCGTGCCGAACTGTGGCATTTGAGGTCGGCATGCAGAATGGTGGAATGGCATCAGGCCTTGCCATGAATGTGCTAAAGAGCGCATCTGCGGCCTTGGCGCCCGCCATATTCGGTCCCTGGATGAATGTTTCCGGATCGGTCCTGGCAACCTGGTGGCACCGTAAACCAGCACGGACCCCGGTTGACTGATAGTCACCATCTCAGCCGTGCCTTCACCTACTTCTGCAGGCGGCCCGTGATGATCCTACCGAACCAGTCGGATGTCGTCGAAGTACATCGTTCCTGTGCCACCCTGTCCCGGGGCGCCGGGATCTTTGGTGCCAATCCCAATCGTGATCGAATTGACATTGGTCAGGTCCACGCCCAATCCTCCGAAGGCGGATAGCTCGATTATCCACTCGTTCCATCCTGCTAGCTGCGTCGCGATCGTATCGTCATGATACACGGCTGCTGTGCCGTTTAGAGCGACAAACATCCGGTCGGCTGCGTTGCCGGAGTTGCCACGGAACCACAGGGATAGTTTCGTAACGTCCTGCTCGGTCCAGTCGCGCGGGTGGACGAGGGTCAGCGTTGCCTCGGAGGTCTTGCCGGCGTTATCGTAGCGGTAGATAAGCGACTGGGCGCCGCCGTGAACTATGGTTTGCTCGGCATAGGGCGGCAAGTCGTTGCCGACCAGGGCGCCGTTGGTTGTGGTCCCGAAGCCATCGATCCACTTGTCAAATACGCGATTTCTGTTGGGATCGGGTGGATCGATATCATTGTAGGACTCAAAATCGTCCACAAGGATGAAATCAGCCGTCGTGAAAGTCCACACGAGACCTTTGACAGTGCCACCAGGATAAACCTCATCCACGCGCCACGCATAGCTGCTGTACCATGCGAGCCCTCCGGGATCATAGCTTTCGGCGCCAAGTGCCCTGGGACCCACATATTCCGGTGATGCGGTGGCGGCATTCTTGACGGCATCGGCATCGGTGCCGAAGTATAGCTCATGTGAAGTCGCATTATCCGCAGGCGTCCAGCTCAATGTTTCGATCATCTGCACATCCGTTGCGCCATTGGCCGGCTCTGGATTGCCCACCGAGCCCGGAGTCGTGAAGCTCCAGACATCGCCTTTGTGCGTTTCGAGGGCGTCAAACTCATCGACGCGCCAGTAGTATACTTTCTCCAATTCGAGCGGGCCTGGACTGTAGCTGGTACTTCCCAAGGGTAAGCCGTCGGCAGCATTGTTCACCTCGTCGAAATTGGCACCCATGTAGACGGTGTGCAATTTGGCGCCGTAACCTGGCGTCCAAGTGAATACCGCGTTCGGGTCTACAAACTCAGCACCGTCAGCCGGATCGGGATTGTAGGCGGTTTTGGGCACAATCGAGAAACTCCAGACATCGCCTTCCCATGGGCTATTCGGATCCGCCTCGTTAACCTCGTCCACACGCCAGTAGTAGGTCGCGCCGGGCTCGAGGCCCTCCGGGATGGGGAACCCTGGAAAGCCAACGATCTGAAGTTCGCTGCTCGTGTTGCCGACAAACGTACCTTCGGCGCCGTTCTTGACGTCGTCGAAATCGGTGCCGATGTACAGATCGTGGGAGACGGCAAAATCCCCGGTCCTCCAGCTCATGGTTGTCCAGGTTTCTTCCAGAAGCGCGCCGTTCCGGGGCGTAGGGCCCGAGGCAATCGGAAGACTTTTTCGGCCGGCAGGTCCGTATACGATGAAATCGTCGAAGTCCATCATGCCGCTGTAAGCCTGAATCCCGACCCTGCCGTCAGTCCATACGGCATGCTGAATATCGAACATTTCAACGTCATCCACGTAGCCGGCAAGGCCCGTCTTGGTAACTACCAGCTTGATGTCATGCCAGTTTCCCACTACCAGCGAGTTGTCTGTCTGAGCCAGCATCGTAGCTGTGCCGGCGTTGTATATGTACGGCCTGGATTCCGTGTTTGTCCAGCCGTTTACTATCCACCTATACATGTGAGTATTGGGCCCATTGCGATCGGACCAGATCTGCGGCACGGGATCCTGGACTCTGAAGAGAACGTTAACCGGAGCATCTCCTTCAGTATGCACCACTACCTTGAATTCTATGGTGTATTCTTCCCATTCATTGCTCCATTGGTCCGCCGCGACCATTGATGCCTGCCAGGGATCAGACGTGCTGAGTTGGTGGTACACACCGTCGGCAACCTGCCAATCCCCAGTGATAACCTCCCATTTGCCCTCAGATTCCACAGGATTCTCGAAATCGTCGAAGAAATATGTCTGTGCATCAACAGACGAGGCAAAAAGTGGGATCAAGGCTATGACCGTTCCGAGCGCTATGCATCTTTTGGAAATCATTCTTTTCTCCTTTGTCTCCAACACGACAAAAAGCATCTTTTTCTATCGAGCAGTGCCCTACCTGTACAGCCGGATGTCGTCGCAGTACATCGTTCCTGTACCACCCACTCCCGGACTGTTCTTGGTGCCGATGCCAATCGTGATCGAATTGACATTGTTCAGATCCACGCCTAACCCGCCAAAGGCCGCCAGGTCGATTATCCACTCGTTCCATCCTGTGAGCTGCGTCGCGCTCGTGTTGTCATGATACACTACCGCTGTGCCATTCAGGGCGACAAACATTCGATCTGCTGCATTGCCGGAGCTGCCACGGAACCACAAGGACAGCTTTGCAACGTCCTGTTCAGTCCAGTCACGAGGATATACCAGCGTCAAGGTTGCCTCTGAGGTCTTGGCGGCATTATCGTAGCGATAGATAAGCGACTGGGCGCCGCCGTGGACGATGGTCTGCTCGGCATAGGGAGGAAGATCGTTGCCGACCAGAGCGCCGTTGGTCGTGGTTCCAAAGCCATCGATCCACGCGTCGAATATCCTGTTGCTCGCCTCGTCAGGCGGGTCAATATCATTGTAGGACTCGAAGTCGTCTACGAGAATGAAATCAGCAGTCGTGAAGCTCCAGAGCAGGCCTCTCACTGTCTTGTCCGGATATACCGCATCCACGCGCCAGTAGTAATCCGTGTCGAGAGTAAGTTCGCCGGGATCGTAGCTCTCGGCTCCCAGTGCTTTGTTGCCAACATACTCGGGCGATGCGGCCGTGGCATTCTTCACGGCCTCGCCGTCGGTGCCGAAGTACAGGTCGCTTGAGGCGGCGTTGTCGGCTGGCGTCCACGAGAGAGTCTCTATTATCTGCACATCGACGGCCCCTTTCGCAGGTTGTGGATTGCCGACGGCACCCGGAGTCGTGAAGCTCCAGATATCGCCTTTGTGTGTTTCCAAAGCGTCGAACTCATCAACACGCCAATAAAGTACCTTCTCGCGTTCAAGAGGGCCGGGGTCATGGGCTGGAGTCCCCAGTGGCATACCGCCAGAGGCGTTGTCTACCTCGTCATAGTCCTCGCCAATGTAGACAGTGTGCAGTTTGGCACCGAAGCCCGGCGTCCAGGTGAAGGTTGAGTTTGGATCTACAAATCCGGCGCCGTCTGCCGGATCGGGATTGTAAGCGGTCTTGGGCGGGATTGAGAAGCTCCATACCGTGCCCTTCCAGGGGCTGCCCGGCTCGGAATCGTTGACGGCGTCGACGCGCCAGTAGTAGGTCGTACCGGGAACGAGACCTTCGGGAAAAGCAAATCCCGGAAACCCTACGACCAGAAACGTGCCGGCATGATTGCCGCGAAATGCCGGCGAGTCGACCGTGGCGTTGCTAACCTCGTCAAAAGTCTCCCCGAGATACACGTCATGCGAGGCGGCCAATTGCCCCGGGGACCAGGCAAGATTCACCCATGTGGCCTCAACAACTGCGCCATCTGCCGGAACCGGCCCGGATGCAAAATTAAGGATCTCGGTCTTGTCGGGCTGGGCCATCAGCCGGTTTATCTGATCTGCGTTAAGGGCTACGCTCCAGATTCCAATCTCGTCCATGATACCGTCCCATGCGAATCCCCGGTTGGCATCTAATTCACCGATCCACACCGGCGCGCCACTGACATTTACTTCACTGTCTGGATGATCGCCGCTGTCTTCCAGGACTCCGTTGATATACAGCCTGACCTTCTCGCCTGCCGGGCCCTGCCCGTCAAATACGAAGGCGATGTGGTACCAGGTGTCGTCTTCAATGGTCGTCGTCGATATGAGTGCATTGTCGCCGGCGGCGTTCACGCGCGCATTCACGAGTTGGTCTGTCCAGATGAACAAGTTATAGAGATCGGACTCCCCCCACGCAATTCTCTTCGAGACGATGGACATCCCTTCGTAGGTCGCCACGTTGCGGGCGAGCACCCACGCTTCGATCGTCAGGGCCGACATCCCCTCCAGCTTGGGGACACTGTTAACCTCAAGGCGGTTCGCATTGTCTCCGCCGAATTCCAGCCCCATAGTACCGAACCGCCCATCGGCCGATTTGAGCGAGCCATGAACCACGACCGTAGCCGGGTTGTCCGACGCGTCGATCGGATTTGCGGCGTCTTCACATGGCAGGTATAACACCAGGGGAGACTGTGCCGCAACCAGGACCGGACTCAGCAGCAGCAACAGCATACATCCCCAGTGTAAATTGCTCGATCTCGTGTTCATGGAACATGCAAATAGCAACATAATCGTCCTCCTTTTGAAATGACTTGGCGTCTTCTTACCCTACCACTCCCAACGCACAGAATCATCAGATCATCATCCGGGCTTTCCGGTTTCTACTCGATCAAACCGCTCCTGCAAACGTCAATTCCTATGGTACCGCAATACTGTCTGAATTGCAACAACCTTCATCTTCTTCAAACAAGTAATCCTACGTGTTTTTTGGCCTCCGTCCGATACATTTCTTCTTTTCAAATTGAAATTGCCGGCAGACAAAGAACGCCGTCTTATGCGGAGAATTCCTCTCAAGAGAAATAGGGTTATCGAACGTTAATAGTAGTAGGCCAGAAGCCATTTTTTGGGACGGAACCCATTGTTGTGGCAATAGACTCAAGTGCAGAGTCAAAACCTGCCAAGGATGGCATGGTCGTTATATAGCGCGTTTAACACAGGAGCTGACGCGCACAGACTAAATCGTTGTTAGTAAGGAGACAAAGGAATGGACAAAGGAATGATAGCGATTTGTGTAGCGTTTGGCTTGCTACTGGCTATTGGGAGCACGGCGAATGGAGCCATAACGGCTGTGGATACGGTTGACTCGAGCAGCGGCCAATCCGGCACTTCCTTCTGGCCCCCCTTCACTGATCTCACCCCGTATTACCGCTATGCGCAAGAAGACTGGGGCTGGACGCACAGTTTCGATCCTCAGCCCGCTTCGATCAGTTCGGCAACTCTGCAGATTTATGCCTATGACGTAGACAAGGGCAAGGAAGGCACTGGCGAGTTCGATGTGATTCTTCTCGACGGGCTCAAGTTGGGGCATCTGGACACCGGTTATGACGAGCTGTGGCATACAACAACTTTTGCCCTCGGGACCGATGCCTTGGAGCTGCTGATGGATGGGACGGCAAAGGTGTGGATGGATATTGACTCGCTTCAAAAGATCGGGAATAAGTGGGCAGTAGTACTGGGACAGTCGGTGCTGACAGTCACTTATGAGCCAATAACGACCTCTGCCCAGCCAGCACCTGCTCCCGGTGCTCTTCTGCTTGGCAGTATCGGCGCAGGTTTCGTTGCGTGGCTACGCAGACGCAGAACACTATAGCAGTATGCTTTTCAAGGCTTCTTTTGTCTCTGCGGAGATTTGACTGGCCGAACCGATAAGTAACGAGCTTGATCCGGTTGTATTTGAAGTCAAATGTTCGCCTGCGGTCTGCACCCGGCTATACTGAGCGATTCCTATGATTTCCGACCGTTCGTCAGCCGTGAACACGCCAAGTTTCTCGTCAATTTGCACGGCCTTGTCCAGGTGCTGTTTTGCCTGGACATGCTCATTAAGCCTGGCACAAACGCGGCCCAACGGTAAGAACGCTTTTGCCCGCTGGCGAGTGTCAGGGGGCGACAAATCTGCAAGTCTTTCAAAGTCAATCTTCGCGTCGGAAAACCGCTGTCGTTTCGACAGAATTGCCCCCATCGTATCAAGAAGATACCGGAGATCTCTGGCCTCGGGCTCAATGCTTAGCCCTTTGTTTGCCGGTTCCGGCGCAGCGTCGTAGTCTTGATCACGCTCCTGGAGAATCCAGGCAACGTCGTTTAGAATCTGTGCGTTGTAGGGTCCTGCTCAAGTGAATCGCTCTGACCTTCTCCGCACGTTCTACGTTTCCCGTCTGATAGAGCATAGAGGCCAGGCGGGCTTGCGTCTCATCCAGACTGACTCTTCTTTATTAGACCAGTTCTTGCGGGGTTGCCGTACCAAGCGAGGCGCGGAGTTCGTCAATGATTTCGGTTTCTGGCTGAGGTGCGGCCGAAAACGCTTCTATAAACCTTTCTAGTTGAAGGACTTGCACGCTACTGATAATGGGAACCTGGGGGTGCACGAACGAGTCGTATACGGGTATTGTTCCGCTCTCCTCTGTCTGGAAGACTCTCTTGCTAACAGACCGAATTGTCCACACTCGCCTATCTGTATGGAGTGGTGCGATAGTGGCGCGCCATCGGTTATTCTTTCAGCGCGGCGCATGATTTCTGCTGGCTGCCCCTGGTCCAGGGCCTTGCAGGAATCGGCTTTCGGCTGGGCCATCAGATCTGGAAAGGGCCGGTTACCTTCTCTTACCGAGTCGCTATTGCGTTCAGTACTGTCTTCTTCCAAGTCATCCACTGTAACCTCGCCTCAAATCATTGTGACCTGTTTTCTCAGGGGCGCCGGCACCCTGCGCCTTTTGAGAGACCACTACGCAACTTATGTTTCTTCTGTTTCTCGCAAAGTTGGCTGCAAATCCCTTCTCTGTTCTGAGTTCTACCTTCTACGGGACTCTGCAAAAGTCTAGTCAAAACTTAGTCATTGACCTCCAAGCAGTGGACTCTATCTTTCAGATGCAGGCTCACAGGGTAATGTTCATCTATCATGCGGCTAAACAGCGCGGCTCTACGGCACACGGACTCGACGGAACTACCGACCGCAATTGCCACCTCGATCTCAATTGGCTCGGTGCCTTTTTGCCGGCAGACAGGGATAGTCAATATGGCCACATCGGACCACTTTGACTTAGAGTCTGCTTGGCGCCATATTTGGGTATGGACGGTTCCATCAGTATCAGTGAATCCGATGGATAGCCAGACAAAATCCATATGCTGCGCTCCTGTGCAGACTGCCTGCCACCATTGCTCGGGGGTTGATGCCTGGTCAAAACACAAGACCGCACTTTGGAAGTTACTTATCTCTTTCTTCACCTGACGTGTTATCGCGTATCTTCGCTGAAGACCTTTGATTGTTTTTCTCACTCGGACCGAACCGACAACACGAAACAGCACGATGATTAGCAGTAAGACGCAGAAAAAAGCGACTACAGACCCGCTATCGCGCGCAACGATCATGAGCATTCCCAGCCCGGCAACAAGAAGCGTCATCACATATACTGCAATCACCGCGTGACGCTGCGTCAGCCCTAAATCGAGAAGTCTGTGATGGAAGTGCCCGCTGTCCGGAGCGAATATTGAACGGCGAGCAGCAAAGCGGCGAAGCATGGAAAACAGAGTATCAAAGATGGGTATTCCCAAAGCCAAAACCGGAAGGGCAAAACCAATCACAGTTGAGGACTTGACAGCGCACAGCACGCTGGAAGAGGCGATTGTAAAACCCAGGAACATGCTGCCGCAGTCACCCATGAAGATCTTAGCAGGATTGAAGTTGAAGAACAGGAAACCGCTTAGACTGCCAAGCGTAGCAAGCATCAATACCACCATCACAACCTGGCCGCGCAGGGCCGCAAATATAGCAATCACTCCACAAGCGACTGTGCAGATTCCAGCGGCAAGGCCGTCGAGGCCATCGCTCAGATTAACGGCATTGGTGATACCTACGATCCAGAGAAGAGTAAGCGGCCAGGAGAACAACCCGAGCCTGAGGGTGAACCAGTCGGGGACAACCAGCGAATCAATCTTGATGCCGGCTGCACAAACGGCTGTAGCAGCAGCGAGTTGGGCCAGAAACTTTGTACGTGCGGCCAGGCCCTTAGCCCTGACGTCATCAACCAGCCCTACAAAGAATATAAATCCGCCGGCAAGAAGAAGCATAATTATTTCATGTCGAATGTCCCGAAACGCATCGCCTGTAGCATTCGACAAGAAAAGAACCACCACAGCCAGACACATTGTAGAAGAACATATTGCCACACCACCAATATTCGGCGTGGCTCCTACGTGAATGTTCCTTGCGCCCGGAATGTCGACTATTCTGAGTCGGCGCGCTATCCGAATTACGAGCGGGGTAGTAAATAGCGCAAGGAATAAAGAACTGAGATATACACACAGGTAGGTTCTCATGCTGAACCGTTTATGCAACTCCTCGATTGATACGCATCTCACCACTAATTGCGACTCAACTCCTCCTGGCGCGACCAGACTCCGTCCCCGTCGGCGTACCGACGAGGCCAACGTCCAACTCCTCCTCGGGCGA
>Ga0209536_100003062_pt1 | contig 27022 bp, 25 predicted proteins | sample DeeMarSeWOR28_12_FD_187461 | JGI IMG/M metagenome (GOLD analysis project Ga0209536, IMG submission 187461) | Marine sediment microbial communities from White Oak River estuary, North Carolina - WOR-2-8_12 (SPAdes) (version 2) | ecosystem: Environmental > Aquatic > Marine > Intertidal zone >... | reverse complement strand
CATGAAGGCATAATATCTTTACCATTAATTTTTTCAAACTCATGGCATTTTTCGACAACCTCAGCCTCTTCAAACCTCTGTTCCTCCTGCATGGCTTTGAAAAATTTTTCCCATGAGCCCCCATAATGCTGATCTCGAATAGCAGCAAGTTGCTCTGGATAAAAAGCATCTACATCCAGGTCAGCAAACATGGTTAAATCAAGTCTGCTAAAATCCAATTGTTCAATAAATAACTGGGAAAATTCTTGAATATCCAACAGGCAGGCATGAAGTTTCTCAACATATTTCTTTTTAGATCGTGCTGAAGGTAGGATAGTACCAATAAGAAAGGTCATGGCGGGATCATCTATACCTTTAAATGTTGGTGCAGAACACCCAAGGCCATGTGCGTGGGTAATATTCATGAGAGTGAAAATTAACCTTTGACTAATATTATCTCTATCAAAGATTACTTTTGCCTCCATACGAGGTGGGTTTGTTTTAAAATACAAAATTTTAAAACCATTTACAGGAATAAGTTCAATATTAGCCGAGTCTTTTACCATTTAAATCACCAAAAATTGCTGGTGGGTCCTTAGACCATGTTGAAAAATTTTAGGACCCACCAGCATTCTAATTATAGATCTTCATCTTCGTCGCCGAAGTTGAACTCCTCATCATCAATTGTTGGCTTCACGCCAGCTGCCGTAGCCTCAATTGTCTGCGTTCCCACAGACATTTTAGCCGGCTCATCACTGGCAGCACCTAACTTTTCGGCAACCTCCTCTGGTGTGGGTGGCTGAGTAAACTTGGAAATATCTATTCTTTCCAAGAAGTTGGAAACTAGTTCCTTCTCATCCGCACTCAAACCAGACTTTTTGGGGCTACCAAGAACTGTGTAGAGAGGTTGCGAACCCTTTGGTCCACGCTTAACATTGATATCATACTTTCTAACATCACCCCAATCAGGATCACTCACATGGTCCTTAATTCCCTTGTAAATTTGGCTAGAAATTTCAAGGATTTTTGGCTGTCCGCTGACACGGTCAATGACACCAATATACCAACGATACTGAGTCTTTACACCCTTTTTGCAAAGGGGGCAGCCGTTAATAGCACACTTAATCTTGCGATTAACGCCAGTGACATCCTTTACCCAGTGTACAAGAAATTGATAAGGATTAGTGATAACCCTAACCTTGTTATTCCCCTCTGCGAGATTCATGAAATCATTAGGACTAGAAACATCTCCCGATTCCCAATCTGGTAGTTCTCCATATTTTACTTCAGGCATAGTATCCTCCTTTTTTAGCCCTGGTGCTCTGTGCACATATTCGGGCAAGTTGTTTTATGTGATGTAAAATGCCAAATAACTCAACTTCTTTGACGATACATCAGACTCTCAACATGGTCTATTTGTTCCCAAGGTATCCAAACTTCTGTTATTTTTGCTCGTGTATCTAATATGTTATTAGGATGCTCTGTTGCCCAGTATCCTATCCCATGAAAAACTGCAGGACTATTAAACTCATCTCTGCGAATTGAAGTAACAACGAAAAACTTATTCGCTGATTTTACATTCTTTTTCTTGAATACAACCAAATATACTAGTCTTGCAGCTTCTTCTGACATCACCAATTCCTTTCTCCATATGGTTTACCAGCAGTTTCAGAAAATCCTGAGGAATTTTGAAGTTTCTGCTCGCTTCTCAAACGCTCTTTCATATATTGATGTGACTTTAAAAAATAATCATGTCGCATATCAAAATTTTTACGAGCAGCATAAGCAGCCGCGAGCGCCTCATCAGCCTCGATATAATCAGCATGACTTTCAGCAAAAGCCTTACGATCTTCTACTGTTTTAAATCCTTCATCTTTTGCCATCAAATATAACCTACTTCTGGTTGCGTTCTTTTTTGCTTTAATTCTTCCCTCAAACCAAATAAGAGTGGACAATATTTCGCTACACCTATCCGCTGCCCTTAAATATTGTGCAGCAAGCATTTCCGCTGTTTGTAAATCAATATTTGCATCTCTGGGCATCGATTTGGCTAATTCATCAAACTCCGAGACATCAATTGACATAGGATCAAAATTATCTATATCTAAAACTTCTCTAATCGTCAGTGCTTTTCTGCTCATTTAAAATCTCTACAATCTTTCTTTCCATTCTGCGAAGTCGTTGATTTATCATCAAATTCTGCAGAAAAACTATAACCGCCCAACCTACTTCCTTTTTTAGTGGAGGTCTGATCATTGTAATGCACCCATCACCATCGACATCGAATATATCACGAAATTGTTCTTTACCAGAATATCCACCATATGTGAATTCCTCCACCAACTTTTGATAATATTCGAACTCTTCTGGTTCCATATCAATAGATTTATAATCTATAATTCGGCGAGGCATCACCCACTCCTACTAAAAGCCCCAGGTTTTTTACCACTCATTGCCTGTTTTTGTTTGGCCAGGCGGGCTAACCTTTCTTGCTCCAGAATGGGATTCGCATCTCCCTCTGTAAAAAGGGATTCTGGGCTAACTTCACCAATATCATCATCAAAATCCCCAGTCATGGCGGTGCTCTGGATCTGGTCAACGACTGCGTATCTTTCTCTAACAACTTCTTCCATAATTCGTTCTCTTTCGACATCAGAAATCCCCTTAGGCATTACTTCCTCGGCGGTAATGACCTCTTGTTTTCTTTGATCAACCACCTGCTTCATTGTACTTTGGGGAGCCACCTTTAGTTGCTCAACGGCAGGCTGGGCTGGAGTTGGCATAGTTGGTACATAATCGTGGGCAACCACTGACTGAACATCATCGCGAAAAGAAATGCTGTACTGACTTAGTAAAGCCATGGCTAATTTATGAACTGTCTCATCGCGAAGTTTGGCTTCATTGGCAATCGTAGATTTTATATTTTCTACAAGAGCCAACGTCTCCTCATCTAATAAGCAATTTCCGCACGCCGGACAAATATTTTGTGCTATAGCATGCTTAAATGTCGGAGATATTTCAACTTTACAAGATACGCATAGCATATATTTCGACCTCCTAACATATAATTTAATATCTATTATCAAATAGTCAACAAAAAACTTAAATTCCGTATACTTTTTCTATAGATCGTAACATAAGTGTCTTATTCCCATTAAATTCACTAATTTGACACCGTGCTCGAACAGGAATACCCTCTTTCATGAACTTTTTAGCACTCTTATACTCGGAAGGCCATACCGTCAGTTCCGTCTCCGATCCCTCAACATCACCAACTCTATATTTTATCATAGGCTGTCCTATATATTTCCCCTTTTTAATCTTAAATTCCCTTAAAAAGGCTTTTACCATAAATTCCACTATAATCTCTTCTCTGTTCGGAAGTCTATCAAGGCGCGATATTGGTGTAATTCTACCCCCACCAATGAAAAATCCTGGAAACAAATCCCCAATATTCCCTGATGCAAGTTCACTTAAAACTTCTTGCTCATGTCTTAACAACTCTTGTCTAGACCACTCGCCAGTTGGAAGAGATATGGGAAAATCATCTAAAGCCATTTCTGAATCATACCCATCTTTGACTTTACGGCGCAAAAAAGATCCCAATTTATCTCTTGTTTTCTTGCCCTCATCATATATGGCTTTCCGCGAAATTTCCATAGAATCAAAACAACCAGCCTTTGCTAAAACCTCAAGTTTGCTTTTATTTACAGTTCTAGCCTCAACTCTATATAAAAAATCCACAAATGAAGTAAACGGCTGTTTCAAAACAATCTCGTTTATCGCCTTTTCTCCCATTCCCTTTATCGCAGCAAATCCCATAACAATAGTCTTAGAATCTAAAACTTCATACCCTGCTCCGCTTTTATTTATATCTGGAGGGATAATTTTAATATTCATTCTACGACATTCATTTTTTGCCATAGCGATCTCTTCGTCTTTATTGATACCTCCACGAAATGCCTTGATTTTCAAATATGCTGCTAGGAAGGCTGCAGGATAATGGCATTTTAAATAAGCAGTAATATATCCATTTATGGAATAAAAGACTGCGTGACTTTTATTGAACCCGTATCCCGCGAAGGGCAGGACAACCTTATCCCATATTTCTTTTGCTTTTTCATAAGATATATCATGCTTCTTCATAGAGCCTTCAATAAATTCAACCTCCAACTGTAGCGCTAACTGCGGATTTTTGCCCTTTAATTTGGTAAGTTTTCTAAGACCATCCGCTTTATTAAGATCCCATCCAGCGACGTCTTGGGCAACACCCATTAGTTGCTCCTCAAAGATTCCCAATCCATATGTTTCTTTTAAAGAATTTTCCAAACTTGGATGTAAGTATGTAACTTCCTTTTTACCAAATCGACGATCAGCATATTCTTTTCGCTCTTCATTTGATGAAGAGGGACGCCCCAAAGCATTTACCATTGCAATATCAACGATGGACTTGGGACGGATAAGTTTACATAAGGCGACCATCATACTGGATTTGCCCAATTGAAACACACATTTTGTATATCCCTCCTGAATCATTTTATAAGTTTCTTTATCATTCAAAGGGATATCTTCCATCTGTTTTGGTCCAGAAACTCCCAACCTCTTAATATTTTTAAAAGTTTCATCAATCACATCGAGGGTAGAAATAGCAAGAAAATCCATTTTTACTAAACCAATAGATTCACACCTATTTTTTTCATATTGGGCCGCAGTTTCTTTATTCTTGTCAACCCGTACAGGAGCAAATTCTACAATAGGTATATCAGAAATCACCATACCTGCAGCATGCGTTGAATATTCCTTGGGCAAACCAACAATAGCATCTGCATATTCCATAAGTTCCGGACATGATGAGGCAAATTCTCTAAGTTTTGGTGAAATCTCCATTGCTTTTTCTAATGTTTTAATCTTCTTTTTATTCTCATCCATATCAGGAATGGCTTTTTTAATTTCATCAGATACTGTAACATAGTTTTGCCCTGGAGCAATAAGACCAGGCATCACATTACGCATCGATTTAACCAAATCTGGAATCACATTTTTAGGTGTATATGTATTTATATTTGAAACTTGGGCACAATTTTCTCTTCCATATTTTTGTTTACAATAATCTTTTACCAAATCTCGGCCAGCAGATGTAAAATCTGTATCAATATCTGGCAAATCCTTCTTATATGCATTCTGAAATCTCTCAAAAAGAAGACCATATTCAATTGGATCAACACTATGGATGTCTAGCAAATATGCTATCATGGATCCGCCAACACTATTATGAACTGCATAATTTTGTGTTACATAAGAATTATCTTCATCGACATGAATATCATAAACGAACTTTTCTTGTGTTGGGTCCTTTTTTAAGATTTTAACAAAATATCCATTTTTAAAAATACGATGATCAACTATATTTGAAACCTTTCCCTCAAGGCCTCTAAATCTTAACTTATAAGATTTTCTACAAAGATATTCTCCATGTTTATGATCTTTTCTAACTGAAACACTGCTTGGTATTTTTAAATATAATAACTCTTGTCTAATATCATTAATAAGATTAATGCTTGTAGAATCAATGTTTTCACGCCGATCTCTTTCTGCATTATAATGACCATCAGAGTGTTTAACACCCATTATTATTTGGTGTGATTTGTTAGAAGGTAAATTTTTTAAAAGGCCCAAAGACTTAGTATAAGATTTATCTTGATAATCAGGAAACAAATCTCTTAACAGTTTGGTTAAAATATAACTATATACATACAACTGATCTAACTTTTTTTCTTTATGTGGGATAATAGAACATTTAAACCCTAAATCCCTAAAATAACTTAAAACTCTTTCTTTGCCACTTAAATCATCTCGATTAAAAGCAAAACCAATACTGTAAGATTGATTTTTATCATGGATCCAGCCATCCCCAATCCACCTTCCCATAATATAACAAAATTCTTCATCACACTCTAAATACCTATTAATCTCTCTCTTTTCTGTGTTTTTATCATTCTGCCACAATTCTAAGGTTGTGTTGTAATCTAACAAATAGGAAGAAATAGAATTTTTTGTAGAATTTAAAATTCTACTTTTTCTCTTAGCTCTTTGAATAGTTCCTCTATTAAGGCCAGTTTCTTTGCTAATTTTTCTTATAGATAAACCATTAGTAAGTGAAATATTAGAAACAATTTTGTCACCAATTATAGTATCATTAGGACCACAATATTCACTTAAATCTAAACTTTCTATATCACAGCTAAACCTTTCAGGAAAAGGCATGAATATAAAATCATTTTCTTCTAGATCAGAAACTGGGATAAAAGATGGATTATTTTTTACAATAAACTTCCTTTCCTTAAATGGGGGGCGCCAATTGTTATTCAAAAATTGTTGATATCTTTTTGTTTTTTGTTTCTTAACAGCAAATACTTCATGGTCATTTGTTAAAATGATAGGCCCAAATGAATAATCAGTTTTAAGACTAGTTAAATTTTCATTTGATACATCATACTTAAAAGTATTTTTTACTAATCTAAATCTTCCTTTGTGGGTTAAAACAAAATCATTCTTTTTGACATTCTTTAACTTTTTAAACCCGCCGCTAGTAAAAACTAGCGTATCGCCTGATAGACAACCACGACCACAACCTACCAAGATGCCATTATCTTTAGCCCACTTAATAAAATCAGATACAACAAGCATATATGATGAGAAGTTATTATCCTCTAAAATCTTAAGTTCCTTTTTAACACGCTCCCATCTAGTTTTTCTTTCTTCCTTAGATAAGTGAGCAAATCTTTTTTTGAAACTTTCGATACATTTAAACCTCATATATGCTATATCATCTGGTTTATTTTCCATTTTGGCTTTAACACGCCACTTAGAAAAGTCTTCAAAATCACTAGCTTCAGATGCTTTAAAAACTGGAAGATGGTTCCCTTTAGGCTCCATATAATCGGGGGACTCACACATATTCGCTATTTTTATTGTATTGTTAACAGCCTCTTCCGCAACTTCCACGCCATAATGCTTGTTTAAGAAATTATATACCTCGTCTCCACTTTTAGCATAAAACTCATCAATCCCATAGCGATGCCTAGTGGGATCATCCACGGGTTTTTTTGCATTAATTGCTAAAAGCACATCGTGATATTTTTCGACTTCACGAGTAGCATAATGCGTATCGATCGCCGCCACCATTGGAATACCATACTTGTTGGCAATGTTGATTAAATGTTTATTTATTTTATCTTGATCCAATGGATCATCTTTTAGTAGGTGTGGATGCAATTCAATAAAAAACCTATCTGGAAATAGTTCTGCAAATTCTTGTGCGACCTCTGCAGCCCGATCATATTCCTCATCTATAATAAGGCGTGATATTGGACCATTAGCACAAGCAGATGTACAGATTAAACCTTCCGTATATTGGGATAAATCATGCCAGTTTATTCTGGGAAACACTCTTCCCATAACCATAACATGATTTTGAAACCCAATATAATTAAGCCTCAAAAGATTTTTATACCCAGTATGATTTTGTGCCAGTAAAACTAAATGCTTACGCTTTTCTGTTTTCTTGACTTTTCTTTTTGCGTTTGGGTTTTCTGGTAAAAAATCATATGAATTAACATAGTAAATCTCGCAGCCCGGAATAAACTTAATACCAGTCTTTTTTGATGCCCAAAAAGCATCCAAGTGTGCTGCTAATGTACCATGGTCTGTTACTGCAACCGCTTCCTGCCCAAGATCTTTAACTTTTTCAAAAAGTTCATCAACACCTATAAGGGCATCTAACATAGATCCTAAGTTTGTATGTGCGTGGAGGTTAACGAAGTTTTTCATACCGAGCCCCTTACTTTTTATTATACCATTCTACATATTCGATTAATTTTTCTTCAAATTTATCTCTTAGAGTCTCTCCATCCTTATCTCTTACAACATAGCGGATTTGACTCATTTTCCTAACCCCAGTTATGGCTAACTGTTTATTATAAATTTTCAATAGACTTGTTTTTGTAAATGATGGACTTGGCGTTCCAAAATCTGTTAAGAAGGGTAATATGTCCACATCCAATCTCATTGGAAGAGAATAAGCGGTGGTATTATGGTTGGAATTGCCACAACACCCACCGCTTACATTAGAAATTTTAACTCCCAATGAGATAAGTTTAGTCCGAAGATCCGCAGCGACCAAGCGTAACCTCCACTGGATATTCACCACTGGAATGTGCTTCTAAGGATGCCAAAATATCGCCAACATTTCCATCTTGTGCACTTAAATCATCTTTATCAGCCACTAAAACAAGTTCCATTTTATCCTTCTGAACAACAACCTTCTTGACCTGGAACCCTTGTACGACCCAAACATTACTTACTGCCATTTTCTTCCTCCTTATCCTAATGGGTTTTCTGGAATTTCAATAGACTCGGTTTCTTGCGACGGCTCTTCATCCTCCGCAATAAGTTGAGCCTGACTTAAAATCAGTGCCATAACCTTTCGTTGTCGCATCATACCTAAAACTCCATCCATAACATTCTTCTTTTTAAATCTATCTTTGATTGTTAATGTACTTACTCCTGTTCTTTCGGCCTCCTGTCTGATTAATTCTTCAATATCCTCCTTTTTAACATGTATAGAGGGCTCAGCATCATAAATGGCATCTAAGATAAAAGTTCTACGCACATTCCTTTCAGCCATTTTGTGGACATAATCTCTAAATTTTTCATCTCCTTCCGTATCAACACCGAACTGTTTAGCCATATATTTCATTTCCTCTTCAACCCAATTTTCAGGAACATCAAATTCGTGGATTTCAAGCAACTTATCTATAGCAAGTTCCTCCAATGTTTGCTGTTCTCTCTTGGAGGCTTCATTTTGTGCCTCATTTTTCATCAAATTTATTAAATCTTCATAAGAAGGGACCTGCATTCTTTCAACCAATTCCTCATCGGTTGGAGGTACTTTGGCAGTTACAGATTTTAAGTTAACCGTAACAATCGCCTTCTCTCCTGGATGTTGTTTGAAATCTTCTGGTACGATGTAGGATGCTTCTCGTGATTCACCAACCTTCATTCCTAAAAGATTCTCGCCAAACGGTTCTTCCATTCCAGCACGAATCTCAAAATGATGTCCCTTTCCTGCTGCCACCTCATCATTACCACACTTTGCTTCAAAATCTACCTCAACATTGTCGCCTTCTTCCACAACATCCTTGTTTACTATCGACGCAAATTGAACTTTTGCTCCATCCATCATACGCTCGAAGACCTGATCCGCATCAATTTCGGGCTTTTTGAGTTGCATTCCCACATATCCAGATGGAGTGATCGTTGGCTTTACATCAACAAATATATCACAGGAAAAAGTTCCGTCCACATTAAACTCAGCATCTTCTACACGAGGTTCTCCAAGGGGTTGGATTTTATGTTCAAAACAAGCATGTAGAAATCCTTCATTCGCAAGTAGCGTAGAGGCTGTAGTTTTAATTTGCTCTTGACAATAATTTCTAACCAATGCTTTTGGCGCCTTTCCTTTTCTAAACCCTTTTATTTGAGCGCGTTTTGTCACCAAACCACAGGCCTTATCATAGGCCATATCAACACCCTCTGTGTCATACACCACATGAACTTTGCGTTTCAAATTACCCAAATCATCCACAGTAACAACATGATGCCATTCTGCTTCAACATTTTTAATTTCGTTATCTTCTGTCATATTCATTCTCCTTTAAAAGATTTTTCCTGGCTATTTCTACCCGATTCTCCCAATCTTCCCAAAAACGCAAGTCTCTTTCACCAGTATTTTCTTCTTCCAATATTCTACATATAATATCATTCAAGGTTGAAGAACGAAGCCTTGTAATTCTTTGAATCGGTGCATGTGAATGATGTCCAGGTAACATAAGCGCCTCCACTCTAACCTGCTCTTTATCCTTTAAAACTCCATTATTCATTCTGATTGCTTGCCATTCGCAAATCTTTATATCATTTACAAAGTTGTATGATCTATCTATCTTACCTCTATTTATTTTATAAATAGAATAGATTTTGGCTAACCTGGGGGGAAGACCTTTTTTGTTTACTAAAACTATATCACTATTGTTTATAATTTTATTGTTTTTTACCTTTACTCTAAAAACTGATTTAGGGCCTCCCGAAAATTTAGGCTTTCTGCAAAACCAATAGAGATCTTCTAATTTCGATATAGAACTAATACTCTTAAATTTATATATATTATTTTCCAACATATTAACCCATTTCGAAAATATACATCTGTGTATGGATACTTCTTGCCCTTTTGCGACTTTCGTAACTCTCTTTGTTGTTTCCCCAGTCCTCTCCATCTCCTTTAAGGTGGTGTATCTGGTTTTTGTTTCCCACCCAAAAAAATACCTTGTTGCTTCATCCCAATATTGTATCATCCATTCAAGCACAGATTTGTAAAAAAACCAAGAAGTAAGCCCCGTTACATTATCTCTTTTGACCTTATTCATGCGGAGGAGAATTTCTCCCATCAAAATCTCCAGCCTTTGCTGTGCCACAATTTGAAGGTCAACATCTGCAACATTGGACGGAGTCTTTTCTGCTATAACTATAGATTGAGAATTCTTTGTGTCAAGCGTTATATCGGAATTATCCCAAATCAACATTTTAGGCAGACCAGTAATGTGTCCAGATTTATCCTTAAACCCTGATTTTTCCAAAAGTGCTTTCTCTATGATAAACTCAATGTTACAAAATGGACAAGTTACTCTGATATCCCAAAAATCTTTTGGCAATTTTCTAAATACTTGGGTTCCAATAGTTGGGTTTATTACATTTCTTGGAATACCCAATAAATCTACTGGAATAAATTTGCCCGAACATTTATTGTTCGTACATATACAAGAAGCTCCATAAAACGTCTCCATATATTTCAATTTGTTTAACAGTTCCTGATTATCATTTGATATTTCTAACTGTAATGCATCATGTTTACACTTAGGACATGTATATATATTGGAACCACATTCTATTAATGGAGTTTTTAAAACAGTACCTTTTATGCCAGACAAACAGAGCGGGCAAAGAGTTACAGATTTTAATCTATAGCCGACATCCAAACCCACTTGTTCAATTAACTCATTTTTAATAGCCCCTATAATATATCCACCAGGGTTTTCATTCTTACGAACTTTCCCTGATTCTATTTTATTGAATAAATATTTGTGAAGAGCATATGATGTCTTTGAAACAATACTCGTGATAATAGCCCTACCCATTTGGGTATCTTCCAAAGATATGCCCCTTTTTGCCGCTTCCTGCTTATCTTCCAAAGAAAATAAAGGAAATGGCACTCCAGCACTTATTGTGTGCCTCCATTTAACTTTATCAAACCACAATTTGCTGAACAACAATACGGCGTGAGGCAAAATCCACTGTTCAAACAAATCCTGTCTATTTAGAATGGTTTGCCAACTTCGCGGATCTCCAACTATTTTATTGAATTCATTAGGGGTGTTAATATGTTGAAAATTCTGCATATCTGGAACGGCTTTCGGTACGGGCCAAGTTCCATCTTCTTTGATATAAGTTTTTTCTTCCTCAAAAGGTAACTCTTCTGGTGGAAGTTTATCAGCGTGCTCTTCCAGCCACTTTTTAGCATCTTTATCTAAATCCATAACTTACATCTTTCTTGCTTCATTTAGTTTTCTTCGAATTGCCCTTGTAAGACCCCATGGAGTAAATCCTTCATCAGAAGCAACATTCGATATTTTCTCGTCAAGTACAAATATACGAAAAATAATATTTTTCCATTTGGGATCCCAACATTCCGTTCTTTTCTTCAATTCCATTTTATATAGTGGATCACCGCCAAACTCTTCTAAACACACTGTTGTTAAAAATTGAGTTTTATTGCGGAGAGAAAAATCTCTAATTTTGTTATTCATCTTGTTGGTAACAAAAATATTCAGAAAAGTAGATAATGAAGCCCCTTTGTTGGGATCGTATCTTAAAATACCTTCAAAGACATTCAGACAAACCTCTTGTTTAGCATCTTCAAAACTTTCCAACATAGGATAATATTTATAGGTTAATCTTTTAATAGAACTTTTCATTAACTCAAAAACCCTATTAAAACCCAGCCCTGTTGCAACATTAATATATACATTTTCATTACACACAACAACATATCCAGAAAACTGGTTTTTACTATTAACCAACTGCATGGAGGGCTCCTTACCAGGTGTTAAGACATACTGATTTAAAATCACACCAATCGCAAAGATTTGTTGGTCGAGCGACCCACCTTTCCTCTTCAGATATTAAATCAGCATAGTTGATGAGTTTTTGTCGTTCTTTCTCTACATCTTCTGTTGTAAAATCATAGGATATTAACATTCCACCAAATCTCATCATAATATACGAACCACGAAATCTTTTAACCTCTGGATATTTGTTCAGCAAATAGAGGCCGTAAACTCTAAGTTGAGATGGTTCCATATACTTTGCATTTTTGTTGGTTTTGTAATCCTTAATGTGATAAATTCCATCTGAATCTCGGTCTAATCTATCTACCACGCCTTTAATCAAATAGTTTTCATTTAAATCTATTTCAAACTCATCTTCAAGTTGTAGAATTGTGGAATCAATGCCTTTAGAAATAACTTTTTCCATATATTCTTTTAAAATGTCGCGTGCATCTAAAAGAACATGCTTTTTGAAAGATATTGGAGGAAGTTTATCACCTCCTTTTTCCATCAATGAGCGTTGTTTTTTAAAAGATTCCTTCATTATTTTATTTATATTCACATTTTCCAAATCTTTATCTGTACGCAGTGTTTCATGGAAAAATTCTAAAGCACCATGAACCAGCGTACCAAGATCAAAATGATCCCAATCCAGCCTTGGAAGTTTTTCAATATAGTTGTAGTAGTATTTCCTAGGACATTGTGTGTAGGTTTTAACCCTAGACGCTGATAGGGTAAGGGAGGTTTCTTTTACTTTATCTTCCATTATTAATCCTTAAATCATGCTACGTTTATTAAAAATCCATTTAAATACGAGGGGTCCGCCCGTTTGTCTTCTAGATCCAACATTAGGAACGGTTGTGGGATCAAAACTTTGTATACTTTTAATCCATCTGGTTTCATTATGATCGAAATAGTACGAAACTGCAATACCTTCATCATAATTATAATGTGTTCTAACATGACCACCTGAGATGTAAGGTTGTGGCTCAAACATCTCTTTGCCTTGAAGGTACTTAATAGAATTTCTAGTACCAGCCCAAGGTCTATTAACTATTACATGTGGAGAAACGATTTGATCTTCATAACCATCCCTTCCATCAATTATTATGTATAGAGATTTGGGATTGAAAAACGCATTGTTATCATTTGGCGTAGTAGGGGTCCAATCTACCGCTGAGGCTTCTTCTAATTGTTCTACTGGTGGTATACCCATCATAAGGAGCGTACCAGGTCCCTCTCCCCCAATCCCAGTTCTAGAATATTTTATCTCCAGATCTTGCAATTCATAATCAGATGGTCTGCTTGGAATAACTACATTACCATGGATATCTGGAGAATAACCATCATTTAATACATCTTCTACATTATATGCATCTACTACGATTCCAGCACCGTATCCCTCAAGACGCCGTGCAATAACCATATTGCTGGTATCCGTAGAATATGTTATATCAAAATACCCAGTGTCAGATCCACTTATGGCTCTAGCCCTAAGGCGTACAGTGCTTGTAGTTGGTAATAATATTGGCTCTATATATACAGAAGATAGGGTTGTTGGCACCGAACCATCAAGAGTATAAAAAATGGTAGCAGGAACATTAGTTTCAAGAGAAACCAACATAGGAATACCTGCTATAAGTTGAGAACCTAATTCTGTAGCACTAATAGAAATAACAGCCATATAAACCTCTAAACCACCCTTAGAAAATCAGGATGATCGCTTTTTTTTGGACATTCTCTATAGATTTTTTGAGCAGCCCTGCGTAAAGTATATGCCAAATTGCGCCACTCACACAAACGCTCGCCATTTGTTTGATTTTCAAGAAGCCGTGCTCTTTCTAATGCTGCATAAGAAAGATGTAGGAGTTCAAGATCCACACCATGACAGTTTTTCATCTTTTCCCTTGCTTTTTCCAAAACATCACCATAGAAAGATTCTGTACCAACATTGGCAAATTGGATAAATAGATTATTCATAAATTGCACACCTACATTCATTACCTAAGCGGTGGAGCGGAGCCTCTATATGTTATAATAATCTCGCCCCTGCCTTTCCTCCATGTGCACTTGGAAAAAAATTCTTTAAGAGTTAATACATTTAAAAAATTTTTATACCAAAAATCCATAGCCCTTCTTACGGCTTTTGTTTTATTAAGTCCCACAAATTCCTTTGCGAACATTGGACACCTCCATTAGGGCGCCCAATGATCTACACTAAGCGCCCTGACTAGGATGATAATAACCAGATTTTTCGCTATCAGGGTCCATCCTTTTGCTCCTTTAGAAAAATTTTACTATATTGTTATAAAAAAGTTCAAACTCTATCTGTGCGCCGGCAACACCATCTGAATGATTCCAAAGAACTGGCATTCCCATTAAATCAATAAATTTAAGTCTGGTTCCAGGAAATTTTGATGACACCGCATCTAGTTTTAAATCTCTAATAATCACAACCATACCATCACACACCCCATTAAGTTCATAAAGTTCATCCTGCGTTCTAATATCTGTAACTACTACATTAGAATCACTATTTCTAACTTCACCAACCACAGGGCTTACGAAATGTAACTTACCGAACTTCTTACGCATTTCATCACTATAAGACCACAAGCCATCTCTAATCTTTTGTTCTTCTGATTGCCCTCTTACAGATTTAAAATATTCTTCAGTTATCCCAGAAAACTTGTAATATTCTTCTTTTATCCTATCTGCAAACGCTAACTTTATGAAATTTTTATTATTTACCAGAAAGTCAGCAAACGTATCTTTACCAGCTCCGGGAGCCCCAATAAGTCCAATCTTAATTGACATATAATACTCCAATAATGTACTTAAAAATTAGTAGTTTTATCATCTAATTACACTACCGCCAGACCCCTTAAACACTGTAATCACATGCTCAAACTTCTCTTTCATGGCCTCATTATGAGAAATCAACATAATCTTAAATTCTCTGGATAAGGTAGAAATTGCATCGGCCAACACATCTACACCCTGCCCATCAAGTGTCTGATCTACTTCGTCCAATAACAAAAATTTAATATTACTTCCAATTCGCTGCATTAAAAGTTTACTCAAGGCTAACCTGAGGGCTATAGAAACACGCACTTGCTCTCCACCACTCAGATCATCAAAGTCCATTTCGTCGTTTCCAATCATAATTAATATATTAAAATCTTCCTTCCATGTGCCAGTGCCAGTCTGGCGCTGAGTTACAAAATCTATGCTCATTGGTTCACTGCAAATACACTTTAAGATAGAGTTCGTATATTTTCTGAGATCTTCCGTCACATTTTCCATAACTATTGCTTGAATCCCATCTTTACCAAAAGCCTTGGAAACTTCAGAATATACTTCAATATCGGTAGTAAGATGGGCTTTCTGAGTTGATAATGTCTGCTTTTCAGACATTTTTCTTTCAATTTCCTCAAGGTTAGCCTCAAAGTGCCCTTGCTTTACACTAAAATCTACAACCTCTTCTCTAAGTTTTAGTAAATTTTCTGAAAGTTTGTCTTTTCTTTCCAGGGCATCATTTAGTTCTTGCTGACACGAATCGACATTTACTAAAGCATTAAGGATGGAACCAACTCTTTCCCTCTCTTCTTTTAAGATATTCCACTCGTTTGCTAATATATTAAATTTTTCTCTTAATTGGTTGTTCCTCTCCGTGGCACTGGACTTCACTGCTAAGCGTTTTGCAATTACCAACTCAAGTCTTTCAATTTCAACAATTGCATTATTAGCCTCAGACAACAAATCTTCTTCTTTTTGTATCGATTTGTTAATCTCTGCGATTTTTTGCTCAAGTTCTGTAAGTTGATTTTGGAGAAATTTCTGTTTTGTTTCTCTTCTTTTTGCTACATCAGTTGGATTGCTAATTTTTGCCAAACAAATGGGACACTCCTCACCGGGTTTAAGAGATGTTAACTCTGTATATTGAGAATGTAGAAGATCCAGATTTCTATTATACTTATTATACTCGTCTTTTTTATTCTTAAGATCTGTCGGGGTAACCATTGGTGTTGGTACAACCTCATTGCATAGCGCTCTAAAGATACTTTCAGCCTTATCACGATTTGGATGTTCAACTGCAAGAACCGTTTTAGACAAATTTAACAACTTTTCATCCAAAAACTTACAATCGTTTTGGGCATTTACAATCTCCTCATTATTTTTTTGTACCTCGCGCTTTATAGCATCTCTTTTTGACTTTACCCCTTCCGCTTTGATGGAAATATCATTTAATTTTTTTTCCAGATCTCTTCTACTTAAACCATTTTCTTCTTTAGAAAGAATTTTTTCCAGTTTGCTGATTTTCTTATCATTTTCTTTTAGACTAATTTCTCTTTTTATAATATCGTCTTTTGCCTGATTTAATTTTGAGATAATAATCGCCAATTCATTTTTAATTTCTTCATGTTGCTTTTCTATATTTTCCAATGATTCAAGTCTATCAATTACAACTTTTCTACGATCTATTAGGTCTTTTTCATACTTTTTTGCTGTTTCCTGTAATTCATCCCAAAACCCAATTTGTAAAACTTCTTTTAAAATCTCTTTTCTTTTACTTGGCTTAGCACCTGCAAAACCAGATATATCATTCTGACGAAAATATATGCAACTAACAAAGGTATCATGACTCATTTTAATAATAGACTCTATTTTTGTTGTGGTTGCCGTCGGAGTATCACATGTATAACCCTCATGTATCCACTCTCTATTTTCTCTTTTATAAAAATTGACATCTATAAGCCCTGTCTTTTTACTCATAGATCGCTCAACTTTATAAATATCATTATCTGTTGAAAACATAAAAGTAACTTTACAACTTGCCTTACCGCGTTTAATTACTTTTTCTTTCTTGCTAAACCTTACTTTGCCGTATAAAGCGAACCTAATAGCATCAAAAATGCTAGTTTTTCCGACTCCGTTTGCTATTTTAGTATTATTATTACTAGCACCAACCACCAAAGCAACATTAAACTGTGTAAAATCAATCTCAGAATGCATATGAGATATGAAATTTTCCATGGTAAGTTTAATTGGAATCATCTTTTCCCACCATCTTCAATAATCTTAAGCCCAATTTCTCTCATGCGTTCTCTAAGTTTCACATCATCCACTAAATCCAAATATTCTATGAAAGATTGGGTGGCACTTACTCTCTCTGTTATGCTATTTTTACGCAACTGTCGTTTAGATACGATTTGAACATGAACACTAAGGCAATAATGAACTCCAATTTGCTCAATAAACTTTCTGATTTCATCTTTATTAAATTCAAAAAGTGCCTTATCGCTCAAAAATACTGTAACACGCACAATGCTATCAGATAGTTTATATTTTTTATCATACTGTTCCAAATACTTTTTAACACACCCTGTTGCAATAAAACCATTTTCCGCTTGAGATTGGTCTATTGTAATATCAAATAAAGATCTTACTGGAAGTTTTTCAAAATTAAATGTAAAGTTATCGCCATCTAAATCCATTACTAGGAAATATTTCTTGATATCACTATCTCCAAAATCTTTCCGTTCCATTGATCCGATATAAGTAACTAATGGGTCTCTTTGTATTATCTGGTGTGGATGTATATGGCCCATAACTACAGCATCCAAACTATCAAATATTTTAGAAGGAAGCACAACTTCTCCTGCATTACCTTCAAGCACAATATTTCCCAATTTTGTTCCCTGTAACATAAAGTGTCCAACCAAAACCTTAGGACCGCTATTTGAAATACCACGCAATTCGTACTGCAGGCGGTCTTCTAATCTGTTAATTGACTCTTCATTCGTACTGCAATCCAACATATGTTTGGTTCTATAAGGAAAGAATATTAAATTCAGAATGTCTCTACCCTCAGTACAAGCAATACTTCCAATATCTGAATAAATGAATGTTTTAGGAAGTTTTAGTTTCTGTAAAACATCCATAGTTGTGGCCCTCTGTTCGCGTATAAGATCATGATTACCTACCACAATATGGGTAAATATACCGTTTTCTTCAAGGCGCTTAATTTTTTCCGAAAAAAGGCTTAACTCGGAAGCCTGGGGGCGTCGATATTCAAAAATATCACCAGTCAACACAAAGTGTGACACTCCATTTTCCACCATATAATCAATAACATAATCAAAAGTGTTGGAATAATCGACCAGCCTGCTATTAAGTTTGGTGTATGGCATAATTTTTCCCATTGAATAACCACAACCAAAATGTACATCGCCTAAAACTACCACTTTCATTTATCAATCCTTTGAACGCAATCTTCTTTTAACTGCTTTTTCTACTTTTTCGGAGAGTTCTTTAGCATACTCCCAATCTTCAAAGCCAATGTTTGTCAAAAACAAATCAACTTTAGCACCCACTCGCTCCATCCATTTCAACTCTTTTTCAAAATACTCTGTACCAATAAATCTGTGTATATATCCTCTTAAAATATCGCTTATCTTTGATACATATGGGTCAACTGTTTTAAGAGGATCGAAATGAACAATACGTCTATCTACAGATTCCAACTGTAGTTCATCCCAATTGCCATCTTTATCAACCAAACCTACTTTTTTTGCAAGTTTTGTTAAAGCAACAGGGGGTGGTGTACCATCCATAAGACTTACAAAATCCAGTGTTGAGCCACCAGCCAAACATCCAAAACAACAAAAAGAGTCAGAATGAGAAGAAAAAAACATCGAAGGTGTTCTTTCTTGCCCCTCACGACCTTTACCAGTATGCAATGGACAGTATGTTCTATGTGTAAATGTACCAGTTTCTTTGTTTTCGAGATGTAGACCATATTCTTTTGCAATTTCTACAATAGAAATCTTAGATAATATAATATCACGAAATTTCCATATATCATTAGGATCTACGAATTCCATATCTTACTCCACCATGACCTTGATGCTTTAATACCTTGTTGAATATCATCTTCTTCAATGAAAGCACCTTTAAATCTTTGAAACTTATATCCAGGACAATCAATTATTGCATCACCCTTGCCAGCCAATCTCTCGGCGCCGCCTCTATCCAATATAGTTCTACTATCAATGGCGGATGATACCCTACAACTAATTCTGGACGGAAAGTTAGCCTTAATTAAACCAGTTACAACATCTACCGATGGGCGTTGTGTTGCTACAATTAAGTGTATTCCGCAGGCTCGTGATTTTTGAGCCAGACGACAAATTAATTCTTGAATTTCTTTCTTTGAGGCCATCATTAAATCTGCAAGTTCGTCGATCACAACAACAATATAAGGCATCGATTTTTTATAACAAGATATATCACGGCATCCAGATTTTTCAAATATAAGAAATCTTCTATCCATTTCGTGTATTAACTCTTGTAATAACATTATGGAGTCAGGTACATTGCGTGCAATTGGTCCATATAACTTTGAAAGACTATCATAGTAAGAAAATTCCACTCTTTTTGGATCAATGAGCGCCAATTGATAGTTTGATTTACTGAACGCAATGCCATTTATCATGGTCTGTAGCATTATTGATTTGCCAGAACCCGTAGCACCACCAATCAACAGGTGAGGCATGGTTGTCAGGTCGACAACCAAATTGCTACCATCCCTTAATTTACCCAGCGCCAATGGCAATTTAAAGTGAGAATTCAAAAATTCCTTACTATCTATGATTTTTTTGAAAAAAACTGTCTCCAATGGAGATGTCATCACCTCCATTCTAATTATACCTTCTTTTGTTATTGGATATATGAGGGGTATTGCTAGCGACTTTAAAGCCAAAGCAATCTCTGTAGAACAATTTTCGACCTTTTTAAAGGTACCGCCGGGGTTAAGTACAACATCGAAAATCAAAAATGGACCTTCATTCTTACAATTAGAAACCCGTGCTTTAACTTTCAATCTCCTAAAGAGTTTGTTTACAAGATTAACATCATCATTTCTGTCCATTCATGTCCTTTCTCGTAAAAAAATTTCTTTACGAATGCGTTCACACAACTCTGCCAACATTTTATAAACATGCCTTGTTTTTAAATCTACATCTCCATGAAATTTTGTGTGCAGAGATTGATACATCGCATGCTCTTCATCAAGTTCCTTTAATATGGAAGCAATCACCTCTTCATAAACTTTTCTTTTAGCCATTTAAACCTCACTCTAAAGATACTTTGACGCCCATCTTTTCTGCAAGTTCTTTTATGTATTCTTTTTTCGCATCTTCGGGTGCCGCTTTAGAGAGGACCACAACTTTTTCCTCCAAAAGTTGAATTTTTTCCTCTACTTGATGCAATTTATATGCTAAAAGATTACCTGCATTACGTAATGAAAGTGCCTGTCTAATTGCTAAAATACTAAGCCCCAATAGGCCCTGGCCGGGACTAAGATTTTCAACACTAATGGCTGCCGTCGCCAATCTGTTAACAACAGACTGTTCCATTTGTTTATCTTTAAGAGATTTGTTCTCTGGTAACGTCTGATCACCAAGCAATTTATTAAATGCTTTCATAACATCCATAAGTTCTTGATTCGCAGCACTAAGTTGCGAGGCAATGTTAATGGCTTCATCGGTTGGTGGAGGTAACTCTTCCGCTTTGTTTTCTTCGCGTATGTTTTGGACCACTTGTGGTCTTTCTTGTTTTGGAGGCTCTTCTGGTTTTTTCCTCCGTTTTATCTTTACCGCCCCTTTTGCTGGTCTTATTTCGCTCAGTCCTTTTTTTCCTGGCATTTTTTATAACCTCCTGGAGGATAGGGATATATTCGTCCATTTTAGTACACTTCTCGCAAGGACCACCTACAGAAAACCCATAATCATCACTGTATGTTCTAAATATACATGAAACATTATTCATAAATTGTTGTACTTTTGGACAAAAGAATATTTTACCTTCGACCTTTCCTTCTACAACCTCAACATCAGTGCGTTTCAATTTGGATTTTATCTTTTCTTTTAATGTCTTTTCTGCTTTGGTTTTTTCTTTTTCCTTACGCTTTTGTTCTCGAAGAACTCTTCGCTTTTCTTTCTCTTCTTGTTTTCTTTCTCTTTCTTTGCGTTTGCGTTTTTTCTCCAACTCAATCTGTAGTTTTTCTTTTTCTTTTTGATTTTTTCTGCGAGTAGCCATACCTATCCACTTGGAATCGGTTTTAGCCATAGATCGCATCTTATTTAAAGCAGCCAGTGGAGGGATTTTGGGTAACTTTTCTTCTACTAACTCTATGCGTTCTTTATTAGTTTCAGCATTTTTCCAGCATTCATATAAAACATCTAATTGTCTTTTGGTCCATTTCGTTCTCTTGCGTCTTTTTGTTTTTGGCATGATCTAATCTAACGGCTATAAAATATAAAAAAACAATACTTACTTAACTCCTGTTATTCCACAGAAAACCTTGGCATCTTCATAAAGTGGTGCAAACCCCCGTACCATAAAAACTTTATCATTTCTTTTTTCGACCGAAACACTCCTTTTACCAAAAAGAGTTCCATCAGCAAAACGACATAGAACATCTACATCTACATTCCGAAATCTTTTGTTTATCAAACGCAAAGTAATGGAGCGCATCGGAGAATCAGACTGCCCAAAACATTTCATTGGAGAGTTTGACCAAGTGTGATAAGGATCCAAATAAACTTCTTTTTTAACTGTTGAGTGAAAAATTGGTTTGGAAGTAGCACATCCAACCATACATAGGCAGGCAAGAACAAAAATACATCTCATAATTATTCCCCTTTCTTTTATGACACGACATTTCTGTCAGTTACGCGACGCCAATCACTTCCATCAGAAAATGCTGGCACTGCACCTCCCGTTTCATCAGTAACATAAATCATTTGCCCAGCAGGAGTTACTGACGGAAGTGTTGAAATAGTATATGAAGGCAATAATGGATTTCCATTACTGGTCATCTGCATTGCTGTGCCTCCATCATTTTTATAATGCAACTCGACATATCCATCTGCTTCTTTTGTATAAACTAACCCCGAATTACCCAATTCATCAGGTTCGGTTGTTTCAACTAATGTCAAATATCCATCCAATTCTAACGCGTCTGCACCGCCAGCATTGATGTAAACTGGACCTGAGTCTGCAAGTATCGTTGATCCAGAACCACCCTCATCATAAGCCTGATCTAAAGTGTTTCCTTTTACCTTACCATCATCGGTGATTTGTGTAATATTTCCATAACTATCCCTGAAATAAAGTTCTGGATCCGAGGCTTTAGAATAAACAATACCGAACGCAGCATGATAGTCTGGATGTTCAGATTGTAAGGGTAGCATACCAGGATCCAAATGTAAATAACCATCCTCATAAATTTTTGCTGGCGTGGCAAATTCAACGGCTATCCCCTCCTGCTCCCAATATGTGTTGTCAGAATCATCCACTGGATCCTCTGCCTGACCCCCATCGGCAACCGCCTCGTACACATAACCATCAGATCCCAACACTCTGTCATCAGTTACATATGTTCCGCCAGCATACCATTCCTCTTTATAGGCATAGCCGCCAGTAACACACTGCCAAAATGGAACTTCATCATCAAGGGCATCTCTGTGCCAAACTATATCTCCACGAGTCCATGGACCAGATTCTGGCAGAGCACTTAAATATAACTCTTGCCTGGCAGATGAAATTGGAAGATATTCATAACCGGTCCAATATGAAAGATATGGTCTAAACATGCCGTCTTTATTTGTAATTTGTCCATTTGGTTGATTACTATATTGTCCACTCCAAGGAACAACGAGCCCTTTATCGGCTACAGCAGGAGATGGATCTGTATATACCGGACGCATAACCAATGATGAGTTATTCGAATAATCAGATGCTACAGTAGTTGGCGGAGGTCCTATTTCAACCCTTCTGGTTGCTGACGAAACTAACCCCCTTCTTAAAGCCCCCTGATCTTGAGCAGAAGATTCATAATTTAAGGTAACATCCACCCACTCCATTCCATAACCAAGAGAGCGAAGTTGAACTTCCGCATTTCCTATTTCACTTCGAAGAATACGATAGAATGAATAGTTGGTTGGATATGCTGATCTATTATCCCTAATCTTTGAGTACTGTATACCCAATGAAGTGTCTTCTTGATAAATTTCCTGATAGGATCCCGCACCACTTAAAGAAAATACACACCTGTTTACATTAAGACCGTATAGTGTAACATCCCCTACATAAATACCTTTTGTGTCAGATGTTCCCTCAAAAGAACATTCTTCAAAATTAATAGGACCACCCATTTCAGAATTCGCTGTTGAAGCACCAAGATAGGCGTCATAAGCATCAGAATATAAATAGGTTCCAGACACATTAACCAGTCTTGTATTACCAAAAACGCCTAAAGCACAACCATCAGATCCATAGTGTGAAACAGAACCTCCACAAATATTAATTACGCTATTAGTCCACCCATCGGCCTCTTCACCTATTGTGTAATTATTAGGAGAAACATTTAAATCATTTTCCGTACTTGTATAAAGACCATAACTAAGTCCAGAACTGCTTGTATTTCTAATTTCACAGTCAACAAATCTATTTACCTCAGAGTTAATAGAATAAATAGCTGCTTTTGTAAATTCACCCACTACGGAGACATTATTTAATATAATGCCACTTGAAGCAGAGTTATCATGTCTTCTAGCCAATAAAATACCAACATCACAGGCTCCGCTGGTTTCAATGCGAAAATTCTCAAGTACCAAACGATCAGAACCAATAAAATCCAACACTATGCTAGCGCCATTTGCTTTAATACTAGAACCCACATATTTGCCTACTCCACGAATAGTTAACGACCCTGCAGAGGCTACCGCCTGCCATTCAATCGTAGTACTTCCGACATAATATGTTTTACTAGATAATAACAATGTGCCACCGGTATCATATTCAAGGGAATCTAATGCTGCTTGAATTGCTGAGGAATCATCTGTCGTACCATCTCCAACAGCGCCCCACCACTCTGGGTACACCTCAAGAGATCCGGCAATTCTAGTAATACCGCTACCACCAAAAATCTCATATGGCCCGGCAGATATGGTACATTCTAGTGTTAATGTAACACCATTATCAACAGAAATAATAGCGCCTTTTTGTATTTTTAAGGCAACATTTTCTGGTATTGTTAGGTTAGAAGATACGGTGGCATTCTGACCAACCATCAACTCTTTCTCATTTGAACCTATTGCACTTACAGCAGCCGCCAAAGAGGCGTAAGCATCAAGGTTTATTTGGTTGAAGCCAGTTTCAGTAATATGTCTTGGCATAGTGTAAAATACCTCTTATTAAAATTTATCCTTTCTTTAAATCGATGTTGTATTTAAATTACCGTCATTATCTACTGTTACTCTAAATCGCGTTCCATTGGCAGACTTTAGAATAACTCCATTTACTGCCGTAGAAACTTCCACATCCCCAGTAAATATAGCATATCCATCAGCATCTATTACATGAACGCTGGATGAAGAGCCGTCAAATACTACTGGACCAGAATCTATAGTAATGGTTCTACCATTTTCGTATGCACCATCAAGATCTAAGTTGATTTCAGAAGTATTTAATAGGCCATCTTTTGTAATTTGAGTAACATTTCCATTACTATCTATATAAAATAATTCTGTATCACCAGAATCATCTTTTGTGTATAACAAACCAGCATTTGGGACTAAATCTGGGTCTGAAGATCTTTCATCTAAACTTATATATCCATCCGAAAGGAGTCGTAAAGATCCATCAGCATAAAAGGCTGCTAATTCATTAAAATCTCGACTATCATCGGTCCAGCCAAAACTATGTAAACGCATTGTAGCAGCATTTGTAATGCTTGCCGCATTTCGGTCATAAACTGAAGCCCAAACAATATTATCTGCTGCATCGCTACGAATCGAGTTAACTAAATGGCCGACCACATCTGTAAGTGTAATATTGAGTCCAGATGCTGTCCCTAAACCAACTGCTACAATTCCATAACCTGCTGTTAATCTCCCATTAAATACTTGGAGGTTTCCGCCCGTACTAATATAATTACCGGCAATTGTACATGTCGATCCACCCACTATTGCTCCGCTAATCTCTATATATCCATCAACATCAAGAGCAAAACCACTTGATGCATTGAGTTGAACGGCCCCATTATCTACGGCTATCGCTCTTCCTGCTCCACTTCCACTCCCATCATATGCTTGATCTAGTGTTACTTCGTGCGGATTTGTAAGATCATTTAAATGTACCTCTGATCCACTACCTAAAGTTTGTAAATATCCATCAATACCATAGAGATGTGCGGTGAGATTATCAACACTATCAACTTCAGAAGGTGTAGTTGATGGAACATAATTCGTTGGATCCCAATCAATATCTAACTTATCACCATCAATTTCATCTGAACCCGAACTAATGTGAGAGGTTGCGTGTGCGGCAAATTCATCGGCATTTAATAGACCGTCTTTGGTAATTTGAGTAGATCTGCCAGAGTCATCCATATAAAATAACTCAGAGTCACCCGAATCATCTTTAACATATATAGATCCTTTATTTATTAATAAAGTAGGATCTGAAATATTTGATAAAGAAATATAACCATCTGCTGTTAATGCATTAGTCCCAGAAGCATTAAGTTCTACAGGACCAGAATCTACAGTAATAGATCTACCAGCACCAGAACCACCCTCATCATATGCTTGATCTAAAGTGTTACCACTATAAGCATCTGCATCCAGAAACACGATTTCCGTTTCTGTGACACCTAATAGTTTCCCACTTTGACCACTATATGAAGATGGAGTGTCCAACAGATCTAAGAATTCTGTATAACCATCTATTATTTGATAGGATTTCACTTTTGCCATTAGAAAATAACCTCTCTAGTTTTCTCCTTTCCTCTTTCTAAAAACGCCTTAATTAACTTGAAACAGTCCAGGTGCCGACATAGTAAACGGCAATCCATTCAGTTGCATTAATGGCAACCAATTTTACTGTATTTCCAACTGTTGATGCTGATATGTTTCCAGCTGCAGGGGTCGCTGAACCAGCAACCCTAATGGTATCACCTGATGCTGCTGTTACTTTAATACCATCACTATCCTGAATTATAAATGTGTAATTCAAATCAGCAACTGCAGTTGGAAGTATAAATTCAACTTCAGAAGTTGCCCCTTCATTCGTATAAACTTTACCACTATACGCATCAACCAATGAAACTGGACCTGACGAACTTGCCGTAACGGGAGTTAGTTCTGTAGAAATATCCACCTGACCTGATGAGTCAGTAGCAATCAGGTTAGGACCAACATAATTAATCGCGACTGGTTTATCTTGAACGGCATAACCATCAGATTTAATCGGAACAAGGCCACCACGAAAACGAGTAACTGAAAAGCGAGCCTCTTGAACTGTAACTGTTCCAGAAAATACTTTAGCCTGTGCTTTAACTGTACGCGATCCAGCACTTAGTTGATCAGAGCGCACTGACATGCTGATATTCGTTCGATGGTTTGTGGCATCAATTCGTTCGCCAAGTTCAGGACCAACTACAACATCATCAATCGTAAATCTAACAAACGGCGTCACGGCTGCACTGTGTTGCATAAATCCGGCCAATTCAATATTAATAACTTCATCTTGAGCGCAGTCAACTGTAATTTCAAACGTATTTGTTCCATCAGAAATTGTATCCCAAGAGGTATCAGCTTCAAACGTTGATGTTAACTCTTTAGTATCAACAAGGGTTCCACCCACACCACTACCAGTAACAGAATCTAGAGCAATCGAAATTGCTCCAGTAACCGCTGTTCCAGTTGCAGCGATCCGCATACCAGATCCGCTAACGCACGTCCCGTAAACCTTGG
>Ga0209536_100003060_pt1 | contig 27041 bp, 17 predicted proteins | sample DeeMarSeWOR28_12_FD_187461 | JGI IMG/M metagenome (GOLD analysis project Ga0209536, IMG submission 187461) | Marine sediment microbial communities from White Oak River estuary, North Carolina - WOR-2-8_12 (SPAdes) (version 2) | ecosystem: Environmental > Aquatic > Marine > Intertidal zone >... | reverse complement strand
CTCACTTAGAGATCCAAGCTTTTTTGGCCGGGATTTCGATTCACTCCTCATTGAAACTCTCCTGCACAGTTGAAGTTTTTAATCCGGGATTTCTCATATCTCCTCAATAATGAAAAACCACTGGCTGAGCCGGTGAATTACATAGTTATTTTCACTCTTCATGGTATATCAGTTGCAACGCCTGAAAATAGGCCTGCATTGCATTTTCGGAATCATTGCGTTTTTGATAGATACGCCCCAGCTCAAAGTAAAGTCTGGATAACATCGGATCCTGGTTGATACCCTCCAGCAGATGTTTCTCCGCCTCTTGAAGTTGATTCAGTTGGCGTTTGGCCCAACCCATGATAAGATTAATTCTGGCCTTGTCTCGATCATTTTGGCTGGACAGTGAACTGACAAGCTTTATTGCCTTTTGGGCCTCCCCGGCCCGACAAAGTAATTCACCCAAATCCAATGCTACTTCGGGGGAATTCGGATCGATCTCGTAGGCCATTTGGGCCTGCTCAATGGCCGAACCAATTTTACTCTTATTCGACAGTAACTTGGCCATCTGCAAATGCCGTTTTGCCTTGGCAGACAGAGTGCTATTGGCTACGGTTCGAACAGTTGGCGAATCTTTAGCTTTGACATCATAAGGTATTTCCAGTGCCTGGAAGAGCCTGGATTTAATCACTTGCGCGAAATCGTAGGTGTGTCCCGGCTTAACACATAGCAACTTACCCTGGGGATTGGAAATCAATACAGTGGGCGTGGCAATGATGCCGAACTTACCCCATATATTGTACTGGTCATCATCCAGGATATGAACCACAGACGGTGCCTCTTTCTGAAGCGATGCAATGAATTCCTTGTCGTCAACATTTTGCAGGACAAAGGTGACCTGCAGAGACGATAACTTATCTGATGGAATACTGGACAATATCCTGAAAATATCTTCTACGGCCTTTTGGGAATTTTTTTGCTGAGATGATAAAAATGCCAGTATCAATGCCTTGCCGCCGGATCGTGTGCAGACAAAGGGCTTACCTGTTATATCAACTGCCTGAAATTCCGGAATTAATGATCCCTCACGGATTCTTCGCTCCGGCGTCGATTCACTTCCACATATCACAGTAGAAAACGCAAGCACACCAGCAATTGCCACAGCGATGTTATTTGTCGTTTTCATTGTCATATTCCCTTTCGTTCCTATCTGGCAGAGGAGACCTGCTGAGTATCGCTTTTGATATTCCGATCTGGTCTTAGCTTTCGTTTTGGCGGTCTGATTGTATTGTCAACGGCTGTTAGTCTGTCATAACCTTTTGGTAAATGGCATCCGGGATCGCAAAGTCCTCCTGTATCGGTCTTGCTGAAATTGATTGGTAAATTCGTCCATCCACCGAATGGCACACTCTTGCGGATATGCTTGAGTTGATTGCTGGCATGAGTCTGATGGCACGCCCGACAGGTTCGACCATGCTCTTCCTTGTTGACGTGCAGGAAATGCAGATTCTGGTTGCCATTTCGGAAATCCGTTAGACTATCAGTAGTGGACGTCTGAACCAGTGTCTTTTCATGACAGCCAAAACACAACTCATATTTCGTCTCATCAAATGGGGTATAGAATCCGGCTGGATACGCCCCAGCTAGTAATCGGAAATGATCGCTACCATGCGTCATGTGGCAACCGCCGCAATCATTCTCTTTGATAGGCCCATGGAGATATGTCTTGTCCTTGATCTGGTCAATAAACGCCGGCAGAACTTCGCTTACGCTTACTCCTAGAGGTTCTGAATGGCAACTCAGGCAGAGGGTGGTCGGCACATCTACTAACAAGGGTCGGACCGACGAAGCATGAGGAGTGTGACAGTTCAGGCATCCATCCAGTTCCGTAACTGAATTGTGCTGGTGCTTTGAATCCTTGGCCATTGTCTGGATTTCCTCATGACAGGAAAAACACATGTCCGGGGCTTTAGCTTTGAGCATTTTCCAGTTATCGGCACCGTGTGGATCATGACAGCCCACACAGTCATCCCGTGTCGGCTCATGAACAAACTCAATCCCTTCCAGTTCCTCCTTGGTGGTGACATGACAGAACACGCACAACTCGTCCAATCCCATGGTCAGGCGGTTTTCGTAATCGCTTTCGTGGGGCTCGTGACATAAGGTGCACTCGCCGACTGATGTTGGTCCGTGAACGTGGGTATCTTCTTCAGCCACCTCATGGCATTCCGCGCACAGATCGCCAATCCTTTCATAAGGTAATCGGTATTTATTATCGCTGGAGTGTATTTCGTGACATTGGCTGCATTGGTACTCTTCCAGAGCACCGTGCACATACTGCTTGCTCAGCTCATCATGACATTGCATGCATAGTCCCGGCTCTTTATCGGTTAGTTTGTAGGTGTGTTCCTTCACATTGACAGTTTCGTGGCATGCTTCGCAACTACCTTCAGTTACGGGATCATGTATGACTGGCTTTGAGGTGTGTTCAATATGACATTCTTCCGTGATGCAGGTATCCACCTCGGTTGTCGGTTTTTCGACCTCGGTTTTCGGCTTTTCCACATCTATAGCATAAGATGATAAGCCAATTAACATAAATAACACTGTGGTAAGTTTTCTCATGATTCTACACCAGATAGCACCACAAATAATTCAGGTATTTTCAGCCTTCCATTTCCTTCAAAAAATCTATTCTTTGCTCAGAACTCCTCCGGCAAGAGCTTCAAATCACTACAGCGAAACACCGGCCCATCCTTGCAAACATACTGGTTGCCCACATTGCAGCGACCACATTTCCCGACACCGCACTTCATTCTGTTTTCGAGCGTAGTGTACGCTGACTCAGACGAGAATCCCAGCTCCAGAAGGGACAACATCGCAAACTTAATCATTATCGGTGGGCCACATAGTACGACAATAGTATTTTCCGATTTTGGTTTCATTTTTTCCAAAACAGTTGGAACAAAACCAACTTCTCCCTCCCACTCAGGCGTTTCGCCGCCTGGGTCCACTGTGTAGAGCGTTTGCACATCCTTCATCTGCTGCCAGTTTTCCAGTCGCTCTTTGTACACGAGGTCTTCCACGCTACGCGCCCCGTACAAAATGGATATGTCTTCGAACTGATCCCGCAGATCCAGACAATTCCTGATCAGTGAATTCAGGGGAGCAAGTCCTATGCCGCCGGCGATAAACAGCAGGTTCTTTCCCTCCATCTGTTCGATCGGGAACCAGTTACCATACGGACCACGAAAACCAATGATATCACCTACATTACATTGGTGAAGCTCATTCGTGACCTTGCCTACGCGTTTCACGCTGCATTCGATGTATCCTTTTTCCGTGGGCGAAGATGCGATACAGAATGTTGCCTCACCGGCACCGAACACCGAGTAAAGTCCGAATTGGCCAGCGTGAAACTCAAATTCTTCACCTTTCTGTTGATCGCAGAATTCCAGACGGAATGTTTTAGTATCGATGGTCTCATCTGTGATGGAGACAATGCGCATTTTCGATGCAATATAGTCCAGTGGTATCAATGTCTCGGCTTGGTTCGTTGAGCTTTTATTCGGCATCGGAGTTGTTCCCTCCATTCGCTTTTGCTTCGATGTCAGTCAGAATGCTGACGAGGTTCTGGCCCACACAGCAGGCCCGCACACACCTGCCGCAACCGACGCAGGCGATTTGCTCGAAACGCTCCGGGAAATATTTGAACTTGTGCATGATTCTTTGCCGGCATCGGGATGCCTGATCGGCTCGGGGATTATGGCCGGAGGCATGTTTGGTGAACATCGGGTGAGAACAACAGTCCCAATTTCGACGTCGCTGACCGGATATCCAGTTGGCTTCGTCAACAATATCAAAACAGTGGCATGTCGGGCAAAGATAACTACAGGCCCCACATCCCAAACACTTGAGCGAAACATCAGTCCAGAAATCGTTCTCGAAGTTCTCGTCAAGCCATGTCTTAATCTTTTCGGGATCGAACATTGCCTTGACCTCCGGTGGTGCAGGCGGCTTGGTTCCTGCAGGAGCCGGTTTGACCACGTCTTTGAGTTGTTCGATGAACTTAGCCCCCTTGTCACTACAGACCTGCATAAGGGCCTGGCCGTCATCTTTGAGGAAGACGAGTACGTCGCTTTGCTCCGTGCCGTGCGGTGAGCCGCCCACTGCAGTGCAGAAGCACTGCGGATCGGGCTTTGTGCAGGCAAATGAAATCAACGTGGTTCGTTCGCGCCGAGCACTGTAACGGACGTCGTCGTAATCCCAGTGGAAGACCTTGTCGAGTGCTTCCAGAGCGGCCACACCGCAGGGCCGGGCTCCCAGAACCACTACCTCTGACTTGGGTGAGGCAAGAGGCTCAGACTTCATGAGTACATCACCATCGGTCTGTTTTTCAAATTCCATCATAACCTCGGTGATAGGAAAGAAGAATCGCTTGAGTGGAAGTCTGACATTTGTGTAATCCAAGACAACCGATTCGGATGAATCGATGACAGCAAGCTCGATTACCCCGGGATCGACTTCGACTGGTGCTATAACTTCCACGCCGGCACCTTTTAGGGTGTCCACAGCCGACTTTAGCCAGCCTGCCGTTGCCTGATATAATGTTTGCTCGTCCACTTCAGTTGACCTCATAAAATCCCGGTATCAGAATCATCCATGGAAAAAGTCGTAAAAGGAGCTTTCTCATCGGATGAAAGCCCAGATTGAAAATCGAACCATTCTTCCATGAGCTGGGCCATTTTCTGATTGATGGCACTCAGCGGAATATCCATAGGGCACGCCCGCTCGCATTCGCCACACCCCACGCATCTACCAGTCAAATGAAAAGCCCGTGCTACATTCCAAGCGACATTGCCGCGCAAGTGAGCACTGGTCTCGATCCACTGGGGGATGGTTTTATCAATAATGCAGCGTTTGCAATAGCAGAGCGGGCACACGTTTCTACAGGCGTAGCATCGGATGCATTTGCTTAGTTGCCCACTCCAAAATTCCCAGCGTTCTTCTATAGACTTGGCGTCGATGTCCGCGGCGTCACTATATTTCTGTTCAGCGTTGATCTGAGGCTGTTCGACCGGATCGCCGACCACAATGTCACATCCCTGCGGGTTGCGCTGCTCACAAACCGAACACTTATGCGGCAACGGATCTCCCTGGCCGGTGCATGGGACGCCTATCAGTACGATGTCTTCGCGCTTCACTACATGCTCTCGCAGGAGCACGTTAACAGCCCGAAGGTCACAGCCCTTAACAACAATTCCTATTTTACCCATACGGCGTATAGCGTCTTTAGACAAATAAACCGCGAGGTTACCGAAACAACGGTCATCGAATACAAGACGTTCAACATCCTCGGGCTTGCGTACGAACTCAGGATGCGAAAATGGCGACTCTCCGTTTCGACCATACCCTATGATAACGGCAATGTTGACGTCAGACAGCAGTTCCGAAGCTGCACGCTGGAGGGACTCAGTTACGGTACTATTCGTGCTCATCTGCCGTTTTCTCCAGTCAGGATTTTCGAGTAAGTTTCAAAAGGCCCGAGTTCCTTGACCTCTGCTGTAAGCTCTTTAACGAGAGAAGACCACTTGGCGCCCTCCGCGGCAGAAACCCAGGATATCTTGAAGCGTCGCGGATCAATGCCGAGGAACGTCAGCAACTCACGAAAAGCGAGCAATTTCCGCCGGGCGTGGTAATTGCCGCTGGTATAATGACAATCGCCCGGATGGCAGCCCGATACGAGCACGAGGTCAGCACCCTGCTCAAAACTCTTGATAACAAACATGGGATCCACGCGGCCGCTGCAGGGTACGCGCACGATCTTGATTGCAGCGGGATATGCAAACCGGCTCATACCCGCAAGATCAGCGCCGGCATAGGAGCACCAGTTGCAAAGAAACGCCACAATGCGCGGCTGCCACTCTGATTGTTCACTTGAATCACTTGTTTGTTGAGTCATATTACCTTACCTATGAATAGCATTAATCGCAGCAAAGAGCTGGTCGTCTCGATATCCCTGCACCTCAATGCTCTTGGAGCGACACGTTGCTGCGCAGGCACCACAGCCCTGACACAGGCCTTCGTTGATAAAAGCAACTGTGGCCAGGACGTTGCCCTTTTTGTCTTTTATTTCCCGCGGCCCGATAGCGCCGTAGGCGCAAACTCCTTCGCACTCGAAACAACCGTTGCAAGACGATTCGTCCACGACACCGATGGTTGGTTCCCGGCTCAGGCGCGTGTGGCAAACCAGCCCCAGCGCCTTACTCGCTGCAGCGCCAGCTTGGGCAACGCTCTCGGGAATGTCCTTGGGGCTGTGACACGCGCCGGCCAGGAATACACCGGCGGTATTTGTGTCCACGGGACGAAGTTTGGGATGCGCCTCCAGCAGGAAGCCGTGTTCATCATAACCGACTCTGAGTTTCTGCGAGAGTTCGCGGACGCCACTGGACGGAACCATTGCTGCTACCAGGACGACCATTTCAGCGGCAATTTCGACCTGGGTTCCACTTAACGTGTCCGCACCCCGCACAACCAGTTTGTCACCCCGCGGAAAGACCTTGGAAACCCGGCCGCGGAGATAGGTTGCCTGCTTTTCCTTGACGACCCTGCGCACGAACTGGTCGTAATTTTTCCCACCGGCCCGGATGTCCATGAAAAACACAAAGGCCTGACCGTCGTGCACCTTGTGCTTGTAAAGAATGGTGTGTTTGGCCGTGTACATACAGCATATCTTGGAACAGTAGGGTTTGCCGCCCGTTTCCCGCCGGGAACCGATACATTGCAGGAATGCAATGGACATGGGCGGTTTGCCATTACTTGGCCGTGTCAATTCGCCGTTGGTGGGGCCGCTGGCACTGACCATTCGTTCGAATTCCAAACTCGTCACCACGTCCGGGTATCGGCCGTAGCCGTATTCTTCATAGATCGAAGGATCCATGATTTCATAGCCCGTGGCTACGATAATGGCCCCAACTTCCTCTTCGACAAATTCGTCGGTCATATCGTAGTCGATGGCGCCGGCCGGACAGATCGTCTCGCACGCCCCGCATCCGCCGGTGCGGAAACGGATGCAGTTTTCCCTGTCAATGAACGGCTTGTTCGGCACCGCCTGGGGGAAGGGAATATGAATTGGTGTACGGGAATCGAGCCCGCAGTTGAACTCGTTGGGTATCTTTTCGATTGGGTTGGGGCAATAGTCTGCCGGGTCGATAGCACCGGTAGGACATACAAAGGCACACGCACCACACCCTAAGCATACATCGGACTGGCTCTTGTAGGGCGTTGACACTTTTCGGTCCGGCCCGCGTCCGTCAAAGCAGATGGCAGAGGCGCCGATTATCTGCTGGCATAAACGCACACACAGCCCGCACATAATACAATCATCGCCGTTTTCGCCAGTTTGTTCGGGGAAGGGAAGCTCCTTAATCCCGTGCTCTTTGGCCATTTGACGAATGACATCCGAGCCCGGACTACGTGCCAGCAGTAATTGCAGCGTCATACGCCGCGACTCCAGCACTCGCTCGGAACGGGTTTGTATTTCCATTTCGTCCTTGGCTGGGTAAGCGCAGGCCGGCACGAGTCCCGGTCTGTCGCCGGCGACAATTTCCACCACGCAGATCCGGCAGGCACCGGCAGGCGGAACCGCCGGGTGGTGACAAAGTGTGGGAATCTCCTTGCCTGCCAGTTTGGCGGCATCAAGGATGGTTTTTCCCTGCTCTACTTCTACCTGCTGACCATCTATTGTTAGTTTTAACATTATTGCCTACTCCACTATCACTGCATTAAACGGGCAATCTTCATAGCACACACCACATTGCACACACGATTCAGCAATGATGGAATGGGGCTGCTTTTTCTCGCCGGTAACGGCTTCGGACGGGCAGTTACGCTTGCACAGGCCACACCCGTTACAAGCTTCGGCGTCAATAGCGAAACTCACCAGCGCTTTGCACACACCGGCACGGCACTTTTTGCCGTGAATGTGTGTCTCGTATTCATCGCGGAAATACCGAATCGTGGAAAGGACCGGATTCGGTGCTGTCCCGCCCAGTTGGCATAACGAAGTTTCTTTCACATAGGCACCTAACTTTTCCAGCAGTTCTACGTCACCGTCGCGGCCATCACCCTGGCAAATCCGCACAAGTATGTTATGCATCTGTGCAACGCCCTCACGGCAGGCAGTGCATTTGCCGCATGATTCATCGACCAGGAAGGCTAGGAAATACTTGGCCACATCCACCATGCAGGTGCGCTCATCCATGACGATAAGCCCGCCGGAGCCCATCATAGCACCGGCCTCCTGGAGCTTGTCAAAATCCACCGGCAAGTCCAGCAGCGATTCGGGGATGCACCCGCCTGAAGGACCACCGGTCTGCACGGCCTTGAATTTTCGTTTCTTTTGCGTACCGCCCCCAATTTCGTAAACTATTTCGCGCATGGTAGTGCCCATGGGAACCTCAACGAGCCCGGTATTTTGTACCTTGCCGACCAGTGAGAAAACCTTGGTTCCCTTCGATCGCTCGGTGCCTATAGCGGCAAACCAATCCGATCCGCGGTCGATGATGACCGGGACGTTGGCCCATGTTTCGACGTTATTGATATTGGTCGGTTTCCCCCAAAGCCCTGACTGAGCCGGATAAGGCGGACGTTGCCGGGGGCTGCCGATATCACCCTGAATGGATGCAATCAGGCCGGTTTCTTCGCCGCATACAAACGCGCCTGCACCCCGGACAATTTCCACGTCGAAGCTAAAATCGGAGCCTAAGATGTTGTCACCCAACAATCCCAGGGACTTCGATTGCTCGATCGCTATAGACAAATTAGTCACTGCCAGAGGATACTCTCCTCGTACATAAATGTACCCCTGTGCTGCTCCAATGGCATATGCGCCAATGGTCATCCCTTCCAGGACGCTGTGGGGATCGCCCTCCATGATACTGCGGTCCATGAATGCGCCCGGATCCCCCTCGTCACCGTTACAGATAATGTATTTTTCTTCAGTATCCTGTGATCTACAGATCTCCCATTTCTTTCCGGTGGGGAAACCGCCGCCGCCACGCCCGCGCAGGCCGCTTTGCTGGACCTGTTGAATCACTTCTTCAGGGCTTAACTTGGAAAGCGCTTTGGCCAGGGCGGCGTAGCCGTCCGCAGCGATGTAGTCGTCGATCTCGGCGGGATCGATCTTGCCGTTGTTGCGAAAGACAATGCGCTGCTGTTTGGCATAAAAAGGAACCTCATGTTCGAGACGAAATTTCGCTTTGCTCACGGGATCCTTGAACAGCAACGACTCAACCAGCTCATCTTTTCGGATGGTCTTCTCAATAACATTGTCAACATCTTTGATCTTGACGCCGTGGTAAAATATCTTCTGTGGGAATATGACGACCAGAGGGCCGCGTTCACAGAAACCGTGGCAGCCCGTAGCACGTACTTCTACATCGGTCAATCCTTTGGCATCGAGCTGGCGGTGAAATTCCTCCACCAACTCCATGCTCCCATGCGCCCGGCATCCAGTACCTGAACAAACAGAAATCCCGATTCGTTTAGCTTCTCTTTGTTTTACCAACCTGAGGCGAAGCTCTTGAAGATCTTTAGACGTTTTTAGTTGTGTTGTCACTGCCATACTACAAGGTCTCTTTTACAGAGGGACTTCTACTTGCCCTCGGCCAGCTTTTTGTTCGGCTAACATTTCTGCTATCTTCATTGCAGGTACTTCAGCTTGCTTTTGCTTAGCTTCTCGTTCAGCACATTCTTCCACTATTTTCAACATCTTGGTGACTGTCATCTTACCATGATACTTATTGTTGACCGTGATGACCGGCGCCAGGGCACAGGTACCGAGACAATTTACCCGCTCGAGTGTGAATAGTTGGTCCTTGGTCGTCTCGCCGTGCTCAATACCGAGTTCGTTCGCCACAGCATCGGCTATGCGGCCACCTCCCTTGAGGTGACAGGCCGTACCAAGGCAAACGCGAATAATATACTTACCCCTCGGCTCCAGACTGAATGCGTTGTAGAACCGAGCCACGCCATACAGCCGGCTCAGAGGTATTTCAGATTTTCTGCTGAGATATGTCAAGGCTTCCTCGGGCAGGTAATTGAACTCATCCTGCACATCCTGCAACGCACCTATGACCATGCCGGCCTGGTCGGAGTACTTGTCGAGAATCGCATCTACCCGTGCCATGACGTCAGCGGAAATCCCTTCTTCCAGAGCGGGGCGCGACGGTTCGTTGATTTTATTGCGTGCCATGCAGTTGTTCCAGCAGTCGCCGCAGCCGGTGCATTTGGACATGTCAACGCTACGAGGTTTCTTGCGAATCTTCACCTTGAAATTGCCAATGTACCCGTCCATCTGCTCCACTTCCGAATAGCTGTGCAGGGTGATTTTGTCGCTCTGCATGACTTCGACCATGCGCGGGGTCAGGATACACTGAGAACAATCGAGTGTCGGGAAAGTCTCATCCAGTAAAGACATGTAGCCGCCAATACTTGCTTTACGCTCGACCAAAGCTACCTCATAGCCGGCCGAAGCCACATCCAGTGCCGCTTGAATGCCGGCAATGCCTGCGCCGATAACCATTACACGTTGGGTCACGGGTACTTCTATCTCTTGAAGGGGTACGTTTCGCTTGACTTTCTCGACAAGTATGCGAATCAGGTCTTTTGCTTTTTCAGTGGCCTCACGGCGGTTAGTATGCACCCAGGAACAGTGCTCGCGAATGTTTGCCATTTCCAGCATATAGGCATTCAGGCCCACCGTCGTGGCTGCTTTGCGGAACGTCGGTTCGTGCATTCGCGGCGAGCAAGAGGCGACTATGACACCGGTCAGCTTATGTTCCTCGATTGCATCGGTGACTATTTTTTGTCCGGGATCGGAGCACATGTATTTGTAGCTGCGGGCTATGACCACACTCGGCAGTTTGGCGGCATATCGCGCCACTTCATCACAGTCCACAGTCTCCGCGATATTCGCCCCACACCAGCATACAAAAACACCCATTCGTGACATAATTAATGCTCCCCGTTTAGATCGTATCGGCAATTGACCAACGGTTGAATATAATTGCGGAATTTACGTATCGTTTTTTTCATAGGTAAACGGCTCCGTCAACAAATCCTTTTTGGGCCAGTATCGGGAAAGGATCGACAATAAGCTTATCCAGGCAGATGCGCTTGGGATCCAAATCCATAGCCAGACCCATCAACTGGACAAAATAAATCACCGGAATGCTGAATCGTTCACCCAGCAACTTTTCCGCCTCCCCTTGATACATATCGAGGTTGGCCTGGCACAAAGGACACGCCACAGTCAAAACATCCGCCCCGTTCTGTTTGGCCATGTGCAGGACATCCGCACTAAGTCTTATCACCGTTTTCGTTTGTGTCAGGGTCAAGGCGGCCCCGCAGCACTCCGTTTTGAAGGGCCAATCCAAAGGTTCGGCCCCCAAAGCTTCCATTAGGTTGTCAAGCAGCATCGGGTATTCCGACTTGTCGGTCAAAAGAGCCTCGGGCATGCGTGACATAAGACAGCCATAATAGCACGCCACCTTTAAGCCCTTCAGAGGCTTGCGTACCCGCTCTTTGATCGCTTCCAAACCTACCTCACGCGCCAGGACCTCTGTAATATGCAGTACATTTTGACTGCCCTTGTAGTCTTCTTCAATAATCTCACTTATCTGCGCGCGCAGCTTTGGATCGTCTTTTACCTGCTGGTTGGTCTGTTTCAATCGGCTATGGCAGCAAGCACAGCATGTCATAATATCCAGCGACTGCTTTTCTGCCGCTGCACAGGATATCGCCGGCAATGCTATCGACAAAAGGTGGCTCGTAGCGTGAGCGGGACTTGCTCCGCAGCAGATCCAATCGTCGATCTCTTCCAGCTCGACACCCATGGCCTCCAACACTGCCTCACTGGCGCGTGCATACTCAGCACCACTTCCCTCCGACGAACATCCTGGGTAGTAGGCGTATTTCATTTGCCTTCAATCTCCTCAATGCGCTTAAACACACGCTGCAGTCGGTCAATACGCTTGATTGTGTGAGGCGAGATGCCCAGCTTGTTTCTTATAATGAACCATGGAGCCTTCTTTACATTCGTCAATATCCAGCCCGAGTTGATGTTATACCCACCCATCAAGCCAATCTCGGTGAGACGACCGAAATTACGGACGCAATCCAGGAATGACTCATAGAACGTCCAGGCTTCAAGAGAACCTTTCCCATAGTGAATATTCTTCGTCAAACTCCGCAGCACATCCTTGATACGCACAATATCTATCCCCATCGGACACCGGCCGTTGCAGGTGCAACATCCCGCACAATGCCAGAGACTATCACTGCTGAGAGCTTCGTCTTCCATGCCCAGTTGCACCATTCGTATCAGCCGATTGGGAGAAACCTTGACATCAGGCTCAACGGGACAGCCACCCGAGCACTTGCCGCACTGGTAGCAGTCGCTGAGGTTCTGTCCGCTTAATTCCTCTACCTTGCGACGAAACTCGGAATGTAAAGCCTTGTCAGTTAAATCTGTCCTCATTTGTCTTTTCCTGCTTTAACTTCTTATATTTTCCAACGGCTCAGTGACTTCAGAATCAACCATTGGTGTCATTCAATTAAGGACCGGCTTGTCTCAATCTCTTCAAGAACCTTATCGAGAATCTCCATGACATAGCCGGCATTGTGCGCTCCGTAGCTGCCATCCTTTATCACCATGTCGAGCTTGTTGCGAGCAGATCCAGCCAGTTTTTTAGCTTCTACCAATTTTTCGGCTGATGCTTGAGAAGATTGGAGCGTCTTCTCTAATTCCTCTAATGTGGGCCCGAGTTCATTAAGCATCTCCTTGGTCGCCTCCTGCCATGCAGCAAGCTCATCGGCGGAGTCCTCATTGTCATGGCAGTCAACACACTGTTTGGCGCCGGAGATTCTGCTGGTAAGTGTCAGATTGCCTATCTGCATGACTTGCGTATCATCATGACATCCGTCACAGGCCACGCCCGCCTCATACATCACATCCGGCATGGTATCCAGTTCCGCCACGGCAGTGCCGGCATAAATTGCTTCCTGTATGCAATGCCGCTTGACTCCGTGGCAGGTTGTGCAATTGCTGGATGTCAATAACTGCATTGCCATCGGGCTATCTCCATGTTTGATCTCTTCGTGACAGGTCAGGCAGTCAAAATGCCCAGCGGAGACATGTACCAAATGGAATTCTTCCTGGTCTTCGACCTTACTGTGTTCCTCATCCTCCAAATGACAGGCCATGCATCGCGTTCGTGAGACGGTCCCGCTGCCCTGTGTCACCTGGCTGTGGCAATGGATGCATCTGACGTGGCCTTTACCGGCCATAAAATCCTTGTGACTGAAAGGCTCGTCCACGAACGTCACCGGCTCTTCCGGAATATTGTGGCACGTCTCACAGCTGCCAGCGGCTACTTCTTTTTCACCCCTGTCGTAAAAGTGACAGGTCAGGCATGTGGTCTTACTGACACTAATATGCTGGTCCTGAACGGTCTGTCCGTGACAACTCACACAGTTCAAAGATTTTCCATTCGGATGTTCGCTCAGATGCTTATCGTGGCGGAACTTGATCTTGTCGTAGAGCATCATAACCGTTCCATCATTAACAATCTGGGCGTGACAGCTTCCATGTTGGCATGATGCGTTGCTGATCTCACCGTGTGGTCTGGTGCCGTAGGAGCCCGCGATATACTGAACTAACTGCACCATCCCCTGGGCCTTGGCTGCAACCGTTCCTGAAACACCCGGCTCGGTATGGCATTCGACACACGCTACATCCTTGTGCGATGAATGTTGCCACGACACATAGTATTCTTCCATATTGTGGCATGATGCACAGAATTTCGGATGCCCAGTGATTTTGATCCCATAGGCGCCAAGTGCAACCGCGCCAAATACTGCAACCACAAGAAACAATAGGGTTGCACCGAATCCCGTGAAGAGCGAAAACATCGGTACAGTCCCCAACCGAGTGATTCGCTTCAACAGATGAGGCAGCAGGAATGATATTGCTAATATAGCCCCGGAAATCGCCAGATAGAATAATATATGCACTGTAAAGGTACTGCCGGTGGCCCTGAGCCAGCCGTAACCCATCAGCGCCAAAGCCACGCTTAGCAGATATGAGAAAATATCATCCCGTACGATAAGAAACAGACAGACAAATGTAACGCCACTGGTCAGGAATACCAACCACGATGTATCTGTCGCTGGGGCCAGAATGCTCACCAAACAACAGAAGCCGGCCACCACAGCCGCCGTCGTATAAAGAGGCATGGACCAGGCTTTCGCCTTAGTGCGATCCAGCATGTATCCCAATGCCACCCACACCGGTGAAAGCCCTACTATTATATGTATCTGCTGCTCGTAGGGTGTGTTGGTCAGGGCCGCTATACCTGACAAGATCACAAAACTAATCCACAATGCCGTGCCTAATCGAAAACCCTTGTTCTCGAGGAGTTTGGACATGATCGCATATAATACCACCAGTGGCAAGGCTGCCAGATATAGATATGATGCGCTCACAGACCATGCTTGAATCAGCATTGTAATTGCCAGCACAATACTGGTCAGGTCACCGGCCACTATGGCAGTGTTAGCCATGGCACAGAATCGGTTACGCTCCATGGCAGCCAATAAGAATAGTATCAGTACGACCACCGCGCCGGCGCCCAGACGTAACTCAAGCACAGAGAATACCCCGAAGATTACCAGCAACGCTCCCAGCGCAAACAGTGCGTTAGCCAAACGAGCAGCACCGTGCACCCTTTGTGCCGCCCACACCAGCCAGTAAGCCACCGAAAGAATCAGCAGGCATACCCCTACGACAACCACACTTAGGCCGATAATAGACACCAACGCTGCCATCGCGACGGCAGCAATTGTTGCCAGAAGTGCTATTCCCTGTATTAATAGCTCTAATATATCGCGTTGTCCACGGTTGGGGCGCCATGCAATAAACACTGCAATTGCCCCAATAGCCGTAACACAATACAGTAAACCAGTTGCCCCGCTGGACCAGGCAATAGAAATAGCCGTGATAGACAGGATCAGCCATCCAAGGTTAGTAGCGCCTCGCTTTATCTGTTTGCCGCGTGCATCTGCCCAGACAAACAATAATCCGGTTGCCAGCGAGGCCGCTGCACAAGCGATCCAGGCCATCGTGCTATCCCAGAAAAAGGATACATTGGTTGATACTGCAGTCGGGGCCCAGTCAAGCCAGGCGATGATCCTGGTTTTAGGCAACAAGACTACGGCAATAAAAATGCTTACGAGTGACGGACCCATGGCATAGTAGTACGATCTTTCCTTCAGACGTGCGCCAAGGTAAAGTACGACGGCCGTCAATATCAATGCTGCGATTATGGCCATCTCAAACTGGTCTTGCAACACCAGGAAGAACCAGGCAAAGAAAACCGGAAAAATCGCCGCTATCGCTATTCTCTTGCGTGTGATCAGATCTCCTGCCTTCATGAAAAACACGCATAAAAGCCCCAGACAAGCCAATGTCACTAGTGGGACAGCCAACCCCCATATTGATCCCGAGATACCGGGAAGTAACCTGCCAAGACCAAGCACTCCCGCCGAGACAAACATGACTGCCACAAACACATAGTAGCTGTCCTTATCAGCCTGGCCGCGCCTTTGCCAGGCGATCAATGAAAACATTAGCCCACAAATTAAGCTGGCCAGAGCAACATAAAGGTTGTCTGGTTGAAAAAATATCATCGGTACGACCGGCAAGGTTAGCCCTAAGGCCCCGAAGAAGAAACACTTTGCCACGACACGCTCAACCATCATTGCGCCCATAGTGCCTTCAACCGCCTTGGTAAGCAGCCCATACGATATCCATAACAGAATTGACGCCAGTGCCAAGTTCAGCATCAGAAAAGGCCACTGCCAGACTGAAAATATAAGCGATACCAGTATAATCGGCGCCGAACAGAAATAGAAATGCCGAGACCAATTATATCCCTTTTCTCGATGAAGACTCGTTCCTACCAGCAGAATCACTGCCGCCGACGCTATAGCCGCTACCCAACAAAAATCAACAGACAACAGCCCTCTTGCTAACAACATGCCGCCAAGCGTCAAAAACAGAGAGAATACATACGCGTACATGGACCTGTGACCCATCATTAGAAGCGCCAGATAAACGCCTGCGTAGCCTAAAAAGGTAAACGCGGCTACGTGTCGTATCAGCCCTTCCTGGCTCATAAGGTTACTAACCTGTGTCAGAGCCCAGGCAGAAAACACAGCCACAGTCATGTTTATTACACGGAATACTGTCAGCGGAAATGACCTCAGAGCATCTGGTAACCTGTTCAAATACTGGCCGACAACCATCAAAAAGATAACTAACGCCACTGAAAGAAGTGGAAACGATGTTAGAGGTGCTCCCAGGCCATAACATATAAGGAAGAACGAAACTGCACTGAAAAGCATCGCGCCATAAAGGAAACTCGCACGTCGAGTGATCACCGAGGCAAAGAGATAACCCAAAGCGAAAATGAATACGAGCCCTGCTGTCAGAAATGGATGGGCAGAGTTGAATTCCTTGCATGCCACGATCAACACAAAAGCGATCAGCAAGCCCAATCGGTGAAGAGGCTCAGCAGGAAAAACTGACAATCGTCGCCGTTTCACTTACACCTTGCCTTTCTATAATGAGTTATGGATTTTCGTTTTGAACCACACTTATAATAATGATAAGGTTGTTCTTGGACTTTCAGTATTGCAAAAGATATGCCACCTTAATAAAGAACCCTATACATAGTTAACATAACATGACTTAAAGTATTATTTTTACTGAATATACCTACAGTGACTCATGTCTGATCTTCCAGGATAAAGATACGGAATTGACTTGCGGAAAACCGTTAAAGTGTCGGGAATCCGCTGTTATGTTATAAGACCATATTATTTTTATAGTACTAACTTCATCCTTATTCATAGATAGTTGAAACCGATGTGCCTCCAAGCACGGAAATTTGGGATGATTTGCAGTTAGACTTTACTCCCGGCTAAATAAAACTGGGACTACCCTTGTGGCAATCCCAGTTTTATTAACAATCTAAGCTTTCAAAATCATGACTGCTTATTCTTTATAAAGCTGCAATGGACGCCTCGAGGAGGGCTTTGGTATAGCCTGGGTTATGTACACCAAGACTGCCATCTTCAATCTCAATCATAATATAGTTCCAAAGGGCAGCAGCTTGCGCAGAGGGATATTCCCCAACAACCGGATGCCCTTCTTCATCGAGTAGACCCTTGGCTACAAGCAACTCGCCAAGCTCAGCGATAAGCGCTGCAACCTCAGTCTGTACACCGCCGACATCGAAGCCGTCGGCATCGGGATGGCATCCTGTACAGGAAGCTTCAACCGCCTCAAAGGTGTGGGCGCCGTTTTCGCTAATATGACAGCTAACACAGGTACTCTTTACCAATACAGCGTGGGGGCTGATAGTACCTACAACATCACCACCACCGCCGATACCGAGCAGCATCGCGCTCTGCGGGCCGTGGTGGGGACCCCAGTGCGTGCTAGTAACGGCAATATTGTCATTAGGATCTGCTGCGTCAATTGTTCGACGCGGCTGGTGACAGTTGGCACAAAGATTGCCCTTTCCGCCATCATAGGTCACCTCTTCGAAAGCGTATAGCACTACAGGGTCGGTGGTCTCTAAAGCCCAGTCTGTATTGGTGTAACTGGTGTGAATCTGGTGACAGGCCCGGCAGTCCTGGCGGGTCGGTTTGGGATCTCCGGCCTCAACTGTGTCCGGAGTGAGCCCAGCAGCAACCATAGCGCTGAAGCCACCACCTGAATGACAACCAGCACAACTGGCGCTTGTTCCACGCCCGTAGGATTCACCGGTTCCATGCATGGACTCGCTCCAGCCGGTTTGCTTACCAGTTATAACCGTCGTGTCATTATGGCATGCCATACAGTCGGTTATTTGTACCTGAGCGAACACACTCGAAGTACCCACCAACAGGATGGCGAGGGCCAGCACTAAGCCCGGCATAAAGTTTTTTCGTTTCTGCATTGTATACTCCTCTACAATAGTTTTTCTTTAACTGCAAATTTGTGCACAAATCTCAGAGTGTGTTGGCTCTTACATAATGGAGATTTAACACCATGCAAAGCCTTATCTTAACAGCATTATCTCGTGGGAACATCACCTCCTTTCCAGTCCAATGTGCATGCCACAATCAGCACACAAGGCTATGAACGAGCCTATTCGGGGAAAAAACAGCGGGAAAATGACAGTCGCCACCGTTTCCCTTGTTCCTAACCCTTATTTAATTATCAGGACCAATGACCTTGAACGACATTTATGACAATTAATGCTATTGGGCAAAGTGCTGCAAACGACATGCCAACATAAACAACTATGTACCAGTCAGGCATAACACGATGTAAGGTGTTGTACTTGCTGAAAGTACCTTGTGGCTCTCACCCTGTTTTTCTACAATAGAGATAGAAAAAATTTGCGGTAATCCGCTAATGTGTCGGTTTTCCGCTACCACGATTAATAGCTTCTAAGCCTGAAGGCTGTGTTTTTTCAGCCTGTCTCTGAAGGTGGATAATTTCATACCCAGAGCCCTGGCAGCAGCGCTTTTGTTACCATGGGCCTCTTCTAATGCCTGGTGCAGAAGCTTTTGTTCAGTTTGATTGACCACGCTGCTAAATCTACCACCGGCTGTATGACCTTGATGAGTCGTCTCCATCTCAGGCAGCAGCAGATCAGGTGTAATCCTGCCATTACCAAGCAGAAAGGCTCTCTCAAGAGTATGCGCAAGTTCACGCACGTTCCCCGGCCATGCATGACACAGGAGACACTCAACAGCTTCTCTATGAAGGCTGCAGGGTTTACCTTGTGCGATGCGCTTCAACAGATGATCCACCAGGAGAGGTAAATCATCAAGGTGAGTATGAAGGGGTGGAAGATTGATTCGCAAGACATTGAGTCGATAGTACAAATCACTTCGAAATGTCTGATTCTGCACCTCAAGCAGAAGCCGTTTCTTGGTCGATGCAATGATCCTGACGTTTACATGTATCGGCGAAGCAACACCCACCCGTTCAATGAGCTTTTCTTCAATGACTCTCAACAGTTTAACCTGATGATCTAAAGGGATATCATCCACATCGTCAAGATAGATGGTTCCGCCCTCTGCCAAATCGAATTTACCATCTTTTTGATGATCTGCCCCGGTAAAGGAACCTTTGGTGTGACCAAACAAGGCGCTCTCTATGAGATGGTCGGGGAAGGTAGCGCAGTCGACTTTAACAAATGCCGCCGAGCGTCTGTCTGAGAGATCATGAATGGTCTTGGCCACTAAATCTTTACCTGTCCCGGTCTCGCCGGTTAGAAGAATAGTGGCATCATTTCTCGCACAGATCTGTACCAGCCGTCTGACTTCGCGCATGGCGGGGGAATTGCCGATAATGGCCTGCTCAAGCCTGGATAGATCATTGGCCTCCTCCATTTTTAAAACTTCCGATGGTTTCTGCTTTTTATCTCTGATTTTCTGCAGCATTGGAATCAGTTCTTTATTGTGAAAAGGTTTGGTAATGAAGTTATAAGCACCAAACTTCATGGCTTCAACAGCCAGAGGAATGCTGCCGTAGGCGGTCATCATAATCACTTCTGTCCGGGCGCCTTGATCGCTATTTTTGATGAGTTTTAGAAGTTCCATGCCGTCGATGTTTGTCATACGTAAATCGGTGATTACGACATCGAATGATTCATGGGCCAACAGGTCAATCGCCTCTCGGCCATGTGAAACAGAGGCAGTTTCAAAACCGGCACTCGTCAGATCGTCCGCCAGTGATACGCGTTTAATCTCCTCATCATCGACTACCAGAATTTTCATTTTATTCCTCCTTATCACTAAAATCATGCCTTGTGGCATTGAGAATGAGACGGAATATTGTCTCTTGATTAGGCACACTGCTGACTTCAATTTGGCCGTCCATCTCCGAGATTAACATTCGACATAGAGCCAGTCCCAAACCGGTCCCTCCGGCATCCTTTCTGGTCGTGAAAAACGGTTCGAAAATCTTGTCTATGTTACTCTCCGGAATACCACAGCCGGTATCGGCCACTTCGATTGCCACTCGTTTGAACTGGCTAAAGGTGTCCGCTTCCATTAAAAAGCTACGTAAACTCAACTGGCCACCATCCGGCATGGCACTCAAGGCATTGGTGCAGAGATTGAATATGACTTCCTGAAGTATGTGCAGGTCTCCCCTTACCTGAGGCACATTGCCCAATTCGGTGACTAACTGTATTTTCTCTGAAATACTATGATCCAGAAGTTGAACAACAGCCTCAATAGCCTCATTAACATCTATATCCTGCTGCGTGAGCCCGTGAGGTCCGGCAAATGCCTGGACACTCTTGGTGGTTCGTTCGATTCTCTCCAGTGCCTCGGTCATGAGTTGAACATATTGAGTCAGATGGGCATCATCTTTCACACTGCGACCAATAGTTTGCAGACAATTTTCAATGCCATCGAGAGGATTGGAAATCTGATGTGCAATACCGGCTACCAACTGACTGATGCCAAGCATTTTTTCCTTTTGTCGAATAATTCCCTGGACCCGAGATAAATACTTGTGAACAGAGGAGGTGAAATAGACCGTGATCCACAGTGTAGTCGTAAATGCAAAGAAGAATCCAACCAGATAGATTCCATGGGGTCCATTTCCGAGTACGGTAGAATGATAGGATCCAGGGTCCAAGCTGTAAGCTGATCTCGGCGTATACTCCAGATATCCAAGCAGCATCACTACGCCTGCAAGACACGAGGCCAGCAAAGCCAGCATATAGGGTGCCCAGCCAATCAGGAGCAACGCTGCGATGGCGATGTGAAATACATAATAGAAAAAAAACGGATTGTATGGTACACCTGAGAAATACAAAAGCAGGGATAGACTGATCTGATCCAGGATCATCTGCGCCAGGATATGCTTATTCAGATTGAGGCGGCCGCAAGCTCTGTACTGCTCATAAATTAGAAAAAGAGTATTGTACAGCAACATAATCCCGACAAAGACATACAATGGCCCCGGATGTTGAACAACACCAAATAAGGAAGATGACAGCCAGACAATAACTATAACACCAAAGCAGAACACCCACCTGAGGTTAATAAGCCAACGTAACCTGTTCGACAAAATGGAAAATGCCAGGTCCACTAAAACTCCTCCACATATCTATAATTTTCACGCAAAGCCTATAATTCCTCTTTACTGCGGGTTTAATCATTTAATGCAATACTGTGATTTTTACCACGTCCAAGACCTTCGTCACATCTACATCCTGTAGGCACTGAGGGGCCTGTCTGAGGTAACCCTTCTTAAAAAAGTATGTTTTTATTAGAGATTTCCTGGTGTTTTTCCCTCGTTGCATAAACACTTATAATCATACATCTTTCAAGGAAAAATGTCAACATTTATTCTAAAGTCAGTTAAGAAATACAACGCAATACAACTCTACATTTCTTGAAGTTAACTGTCCGATCAGAGAAATAGAAATTCATATGGAAAAACACAATTCTTTATTATATCATAAATTTAGGTGATAATCCGTACATTTCATAAGAATCGCCAATGAATTATTTTAATAAATTACCATAAGATATACTAATGGATCATGCTGTATAGTAGTCAAATGATACCTTGTGTCTTCTATTATGGATCAAAAAGGCATGCACTTTATTTATCCAGTCTGAGTATTTTGCCGAAGTAGTACTGATGAGAATACACAAATCTGTGTTATTTAAGGGTTTAGCGTTTTTTTGTGTGATCTGGACAGTGTGCCTTTTCACGGGGTGCCGGTCCGTCAAGGTCAAACAGCCTGACTCAGGGCCTGTCTTTTTCCCACCGCCGCCTGAAGTGCCACGCTTGCAGTTTCTCACATCCTTCTCCGGACCTGAGGATTTTTGTGCACAGACAACCGGCGGCCTTGAACGTTATGTGGTTGGGGAGCCCGAAGCAATGAAAAGCATTGGCATACCGTATGGAATGGCCCTTTTCGAGGGTAAATTGTACGTGTGCGATGTGGGTAGGAAAATGGTAGCCGTCTTTGACCTGCGGGACCGTACGTTCGGTTATTTGACAAAAGACCCGCGATTGAAGAAACCGGTCAATATCTTTATAGACAATGATGGCTTCAAATACGTGGCCGACTCGACAGCCGGCCTCGTGTTTGTGTTTGACGGCGATAACAACCTAGTCAATATTCTGGGACAACAGTTGAAGATCCGCCCCGTCGATATCGTTGTTCGCGGCATTCTGTGCTATGTCACTGATTACGCCAGCAATCAGGTCGTTGTCCTGAATAAAGTTACGGGAAACCAGATCATGCGAATTGGTCTGAGACAATCGACGGTTGTAAGATTCCAGCCCAGGGCTGAACTGCCGCCGGGAGAGATCTCTCTTATCAGCGATTTGGCTCTTGATCTGCAGGGAAACATTTACATCACCGACAAAGCCGGCGGACGGATAACAAAGTTTAATCCGTACGGAATATTCAGACGAATTATCGGCCGTCCGGGTGATAATATTGACGAGTTTGTCAGGCCTAAGGGCATTGCCATCGACAGGGAAAACAGAATATGGGTCGTCGATGCCTCCACAGAAGTCGCCAAGATATACAATGAGCAGGCACAGCTTCTGTTGTTTTTCGGCCTGCCCGGCAACAAGCCCGGCATGATGAATTTACCAGCTAAGATTATCCTGGATTATGACAATGTGGAATTCTTTCAGAAGTACGCAGTTCCCGGGGCCAGTATAGAATTCTTGGTTTTAGTCTCGAATCAATTTGGGCCAAACAAGATCAGCGTATACGGTTTTGGCACATTTCCCATTCATGGAAAAACGACTAAATAAACTTTGTCTGCAGGATCTGAAGAACAAGGATATATCAGTTTCTTACCTACTAATGTGGTCAGGCCTATGTCGATTTGGTTGATGTGGGCATAGGCGAATTCACTTTTGGTGATCTGTACAATCCAGCCGACAATATTTATCTACAGCCGGTCAAGGACCGATATGCTCGCTTGCTTTAATGCCACTTTTCACACAACCAGTAAGTATTACGAAAAATCAACATAAGAACAAAGATGAACTTGTCTGGACGACTACGAAATACTCAAAGAAAAACTTGGCGTAAAACTTGGCGCATCTTGGCATATTATGGTATACTACGGTGGTCTGTCATGAACAGATAAGCCTTGATGTTGAATCAGAAATATTGTTTTCTGGCTTATGCCAACGTAGCTCAACGGCAGAGCTCTGGTTTTGTAAACCAGTGGTTGTCGGTTCGAATCCGACCGTTGGCTTTTAAGTTGTTTTAATACATACCCTCACAAATCTTCAGCAAATCCTGTTGAAATCATACCGTCAATATCGTACTCTGCCTAATGGTTTTCAATCACATTTTTCTCGACAGCGGCGCAGGAGTAAAAAATGAGCAAAGAAATCAAGATAAGCCACAATAATCTTCTGATAGCTGTTTTATTGATAGTCATGCCGGGCCTGGTTATGGCCATCGAGCAGGGATCACCATCTACGAAAGGTTTTCTTAACGAATATTTCAAGATTCAGGTAGTGGACCGGCAGACCGGCAGGGGGGTGCCTTTAGTCGAATTACGGACGACCAATAACACGCGCTATTATACTGACAGCAATGGAATCGTGGCGTATTACGAACCGGGCCTGATGGACAGAGAGGTTTTTTTCTTCGTCGAAAGTCATGGCTATGAATTTCCCAAAGATGGATTCGGCATGCATGGAATAAGGCTGAAGACCGCACGCGGAGGAAGTGTTGTTATAAAAATCGACAGGCTCAATATTGCCGAGCGGCTCTATCGCGTCACGGGCCAGGGAATCTACCGCGACAGCATTATGACCGGCACTGAAGTTCCGCTGAAAAACCCGGTCCTTAACGGACAGGTTGTGGGGCAGGATTCAGTATTCACATGGATCTATCACGGCCGGCTTTTCTGGATGTGGGGCGACACGAGCAAGCCCTCTTATCCACTCGGCAACTTCGAAATGTCAGGCGCGGTTTCCGACCTGCCAGGGCATGGGGGGCTGGATCCTTCTGTTGGTGTCGATCTCGAATACTATGTCGGCGAAGATGGTTTCAGCCGGCCAATAAGCCCTCTCAAAGAGCCCGGCCTGGTCTGGCTCGATGGATTGCTGACCGTCAAAGATCCCCAGGGCAACGAGCGCATGGTGGCCAAGTTCGCAAGGCTTAAAGGACTCGGAGATGTGCTCGAGCGTGGGCTAATGGTTTTCAACGATGACACAGAGATTTTCGAGCCGCTTGTGCGAGGGGATCTGGACTTTCTTCCTTACCGAAATACAGGACATGCCTTTGGCGTCGAAGCAGATGGCCAACTCTATTACTACTTTACCTCGCCTTCCCCGATGGCAGCGCGACTTAGGATTCGGGCGCGATGGGATGATGTCATTGATCCCAATCGATATGAAGCTCTTACGGCCCTTGTACCCAATCCATCTGAAAAAGCCCGGATCAATTTAGGACATGGTAAGCCTTCCTGTCGATGGATTACGTTCGCCGAGTTAATCGCTTCTAAAAACTCCACGAAGGTCGCTGTAATCGAAGCATTGGAAAAGGAAGCAAAGGACGTGCAGGTATACGACGTCGAGTCGGGAAAATCTATCTCACCTCATAATGGATCTGTCTATTTCAACGCCCACCGACAGCGATGGATCGGCATATTCGTTCAGCAGTTCGGCGAAAGTTCATTCTTAGGCGAGGTCTGGTACACTGAAGCCGACACGCCCGTCGGGCCGTGGGTCTATACCAGAAAAATTGCCACGCACAACAAGTATTCGTTCTATAATCCGAAGCAACATCCGTTTTTCGATAAGGAAGGCGGCCGGATTATTTTCTTCGAGGGCACATATTCTCATACTTTCTCCGGCTCACTCGAAACCTCCACACCTCGTTACGATTATAATCAAATCATGTACTGCCTGAATCTCGATGATCCACGTTTGGTACTGCCGGTACCGGTCTATCAGGTGCAGAATCAAAGCAGCTATCTGCTTCGCGATGCCGTGGAAAAGACAAATAAATGGAACCTTGTCGAATCGATACCGTTCTATGCCATAGAGCCTAAAAGGGCTAATGACGACCTTGTCCCCATCTACGCTGATAAAGGTCGACAAATAAGATTGACCACAGAGCGTCCTGATCCTCCTGTTGAACCGATTTTTTATGCTCTGCCAGCGAACGAAACGGAGAGCGAAAACACTTGCATCGTGCCGCTTTATGAATATTATCACGCCGAAACCGGAAGGCGAATTTACAGCACAAAATCGACCAAGCAGGAAAAAGGCTGGACCCGGACAGAAAATCCTTTATGCCGGGTATTCAAAGCGCCGCCGGCCCCACCTCTTTTAGACAGTACGGCAAAGCCGACTACCAAGCATTGAGGTACCGTCGATTTTTTGAGATTGTCACCCCGAGCGAAGCCGAGCATTCGTAGGGTGGGCAAATTCCTTTTTTGCCCACGCGGACAAGTGTGCGTGTATCATAACACGATTTAATCCGCATGTGCAACCTGCTCCTTAGGGATAGGTTGCACACCCTACGGTTAGAAAGTCTTTTTAGTAGCATTTATTGTTCTTCTTCCGGAGCCTCCGGCATATTCTCCTTCTCCCAGTAGCTCATAAACACTTCCAGGTCCTTTATGTCAACGATGCCGTCACCGTATGGCATCGGACCAATATCACAGAGCGGCTCATTCTGGCCCCAATAGCCAATGAGTATCAATAAATCATCGGTGTTTATATTTCCATCGCTGTTGAAATCAACTATCGGCAGGATTGAAACCTTCCAGATATCCTGGCCGCCATATCCGCCTGGACGACCACTGTCAAAGTACAGAGTTGAGCCGTCGGCCGAGATGAATGCTACTTCCTCAAAAGCAGAGCTGTTAACGAGAGGACCAAGATTGACAGCCTCATGCCATGGGTCGGAACGTGACGCGCGCCGGGTCATATACAGGTCGCGATTGCCGTATCCACCGGCCCGATCCTTCGCGTCAAAGAAGAGCATCAAACCGTCTGGTGAGAGACATGGGCGAGAGTCGTGAGATGCACTGTTGACCTCCGGCCCGAGATTCACTGGTTCTGTCCAGGGGGTGTCCCTCGTCGTTCGCCTTGTGACCCACAGGTCACTGCCACCCGATCCATTTGGCCGGTCAGATTGGAAGTATAGTTCCAACCCGTCGCGTGAAATGCTTGGCCAAGAGTCGTCAGACGCACTATTAACAACCGGCCCGAGATTCTCTCCGGGGCCCCAAGGTTCGGTTGGCGTTTCACGTTTCCACACGTACAAGTCCATACCACCATACTCGCTAGGTTTTTCAGCCATTATGTTGTCGCCGTACGTTTCCAGCCCGTCTGCCGTATCGAAGCTGGGTAGATACCCGGGAGGCATCTTGTTCAAGAGGGATTCAGTCCACGGCCCGTAGTTCGTGGGATCGCTCCAGGAGACATTTTTCGTCTCGCGCGTACTGAGCCACGTTTCAAAGGGGCCACCTTGTGCCCAACGCGTAAACATAAGTGACAAGCCGTCCGCCCAAATACACGCGGCACAATCATTGAACGGACTGTTTATAGCAGGACCAAGATTGACCGGAGCGCCGAAATCGAAGTCCGCTTTGGCTACGTATGCGTTGGTAAGGACTATGAAAGCTAATGCTGCAAGCAACAGCATGGCCCCGGCCCAACGCGGGCGCGGGGTCTTTTTGTAATCTGCAATCATCTTAATTCTCCTTTCCATTTGACATGTATCTTCTAATATTCCCGCCACCGAGGGCAGGTAACGGGCCTGTGAGAAACTTTCCAGAAGACTGACGATGGTCCTTCCATATTCGGGCGGCTCATCCGGTCCCATCGTCGATATCGCCAGTCTGTCACAGGCCATTTCACGGTCCGCCCGCATCCGGCCGAATGCAAACCACATCAAGGGATTAAACCAGTG